>ERZ1034917.1142-NODE-1142-length-18133-cov-28.736697_pt1 | contig 18133 bp, 12 predicted proteins | sample MGYA00520605_ERZ1034917 | MGnify/ENA primary metagenome ERZ1034917 (study PRJEB33766, sample SAMN09781784) | gut metagenome | biome: gut microbiome | host: Homo sapiens | place: Madagascar | study: EMG produced TPA metagenomics assembly of the PRJNA485056 data... | reverse complement strand
ATTATTTATTTACAAATAAATAATTTGAACTTACAAGTCGTAACTGTGTGCGCACATAAAAATAGCATATTATTACAAATTAAAAGAAAAAACCTTGTCTATCCATCACGGACAAACAAGGCTATCCTTTAAAAACAATCTATTTACCTATGAATTAACACCTAATATCTTTGTGCCACTTTGGCATAAATGCTGATACAACAGCAAAGATACCAACAATTATCAATATTACGTATTCCATATTGCTTATTTTTGTTTACCAAATGAAAATAGTTTATACCCGACACCAATGCCGATATAAGGCTGTAAGCCATTTTGAGGAGTAAGCCCGTAGCCGACATTAAAACTAACAACAAACCTATTAGGAGGTTCTTTTATTATCTTGTTTATCGTCACCACGTCCTTTCTCGCATACACCCTTATGCTATCCAATGAAGGCTCATATCCGCTCACCCAGGCAGTATACGTGCTGTCCTCGTACCGCTTCTGTGTAACAGGCATATCTACCTGTATAGTATCAGTGTAGATAGAGTCTAATGTATCACGTACCACAGGCACCCTCACCCTTACATACCTCACCACCAAGCTATCCCTCGCCTCTGGCTTGTCATACGTCACAGTATCCACCATCGTCACCCTCGTAGTGTCCTTCCACTCTTCCGTCTGTCCCTTGAAGTAGTGTCTCATAAGCACCACGTTGAGGAACAGCAGAAAAGCCACCACCGCCACGCCCACGCCACCACACACCATCATCATTTTCTTTGTCATACCATCTCTTTTTTTTACTCTTTTACCATTTTACTTTTCTCCGTCTTTCCACGCTTCCTCCACAGCTTCTCCCATGTCAGCATCCTTCTTTTTTATCAGCGCAATAATGAGACGCTTCACCGAGAATCTGTTTTTCACCCCGTGCAGCTCGCACACATGACCCACAATCGAATCAATCTCCCACACGCATCCAAAACCCAATCCTATAGCAGCCGTAGTGGTGTGTGTCGCCCAACCAAGCGGCTCAAAGATAGCAAGACCTATCACCGAGCCAAGTATAAGGTACGTCACATAGTCCACCGCCTTGTTGCACGTTCTCCGTCCAGCCCTCGAAAATCTGAAGTGCTCCTTCTTGTGCAGACTCTCACTCACACCAAACCAAAAGTCAGCCACTATCAGCACCACTATCAGTACCAACATCCATCTAAGGTCATACAGCGCAGTCAACGCCTCTGTACCCATTGTCCCCACAACCACCGCACGTCCTGCACTCGCAGTCATACCATTCACCATATTCTCCATTCCTTTCCTTTATAAATGATTAATTATTAATGTCATTCCCTCTGCCACACCTACACCATTCTAACTCTCACTTGCACATACCCAACGCTCTCTTCGCTCTCGCCAGATACCCGCACCGTTCTTTCAATCGGTTCTGGCCGCCGTTTATCTTCTTCGTGATTTTCACCACGTCGTCGTTGTCAGCCAGTATGTTCAGACCGTGCGTCTTCCACCACCACATCGAGCTTTTTACTGCACCTAACGGCTTCTCCAGCAATTCTGGGTTCTTCATCACGTCACCTTTGCAATAAGCCGAGCGGTTATAAGCGTCATAGTTCGCCCTGCCCGTAATCTGTATCAAACCCCTGCCTCTGTACTCATACCCGTCACCGTCCTTCTGTGGCGTATTGCCAAGCTGCCGAGCTAGCTTGCCCGTGTCGTACTTGTCAAAGTAGCTCCTCGGGCCTTGCTCCACGGTATATCTCAGCTCGCCACTCTCATGCGCTATCTGCGCCAAGTAGTGAGCCATGCGCAGCTGAGTGTCAATACCGAACACCTCCGCATAGCTGTTAATATACGTAAGATACTTGCCCACACGCTCCTTGGCGGTAGGCATAATCTGCAACATTTGTTCTTTCGTTATCATTATACTCATTTTTTTAAACTTTAAAAGTCAAACAACGTCGCTCCAATTACCGCTCCCACAGCATCCGCAACTACGTCCTTCCAGTCAAACTCTTCTCCCGTAGCCACATCATACAGTTCCTTAAGCAGTCCTACACCAAGTGCAACAGCAGCTCCTATCACCACACTGCCCGAACATCGTTTCGCCACTACAGCTATCAGCGCACACGTTTCCACGTGCATCACCTTGTCCGTACCCACCTTGTCTACAATCTTTGTTACTAAATTCTCCATAATTCAAAAAATGCAATTCACAATTCAAAAATTAAAACTCCTAATCGCCAAAGGCGACCAATTCCTAACTCCTAATTCGTCATTCCGCAAAGCGGCTTGCTTCCCATCGTCTTCTCATTTTCAGTCCTTTCTTCGGTCTACCACATGCGTAAATCCACTTCAAGAACTTCGCCTGGATAGCAGCCACCGAAGCCTTCTTCTGAATCAGCTTAAAGAGCGTAGACCCCTTGAACGCACCCGTACCAAGATTGAAACAGAAGTCCGCACAAGCGTCAAAGCGTCCTTGCGACTTACACACCTCCGGCACGGCAGACAAAAAGCTCTCGATAGGCGCAAGGTCAGCCCTCAGCCACTCCTCCGCCTTCTTCTTGTCGCACACCGTGCGAGCCGTCACACCCTTAGTATGCCCATACCCACACGTCCACACCCCAGCAGGGCATCGGTACGCCTTAGCCCGATACCCCTCAAACTGCTTCAGTTTGTCAATCAATACTTCACTTACTTTCATATATATTTCTCATTTCTGTTAAATAAAGTTATTAAAACTACTTTTTATCTCTGTTTCTTACCCACAACCCTTGCAAGGGTCATAAAGATGTGGTAATTTTGTGGGTGAAGAGGTTTATAGCCGACAGTGCTTTGCAGAGAGCATATTCTCACTGTTGTGCTGTGGTATATAAATCTCTTTATTCTATTGTTATCATATTAACATCAATATGCTGTGCCGATGTAGTCTTCCTTAAGAAAAATGTCACAGGCGGCGAGTATGCTCCTCTTTTATTTTTCATAAAACTTATTTTATATTTTCCAGCCATAAAACGCAATCTTTTGACAGGGATTTCTTCATCTGCCATGCGTACAAAAGACAACTTTCTCCATTTTAATTTAACCTTGCGTATAACAGGTTTAAGTAACTTTCGTATACTTGAATTCCTATAACAGAGTTGAAAACGTTTTAAATTTATGTTGTAAAACTCTGTGCTTGAAACTCCGTCTATGTTAGGTTTAAAATCTCGTATATTATTTAAAACATACGCAATAAAATTTGGTGTAATTTCCCTCATATAGTACTTACGCCCATTTTTTATCTCAAATTTGGTACTTGTTCCCTTTTGTACAATACTGTTTGGTTTATATGAAAGCCATATTGACAGTTTATCTTCATTTATTTCATATCTGTCGACCCTCCACATAGAATTTATTGAACCATGAATATTACAGACTCTCCCGGTTTGTATCAGATTCTCTTCAATAGAATATTCTAAAACAGTTATATCTCTCACATATACTTTATCCAACTCACTAATGCCTTGTGGTAAACATACAGCCGAATTTCCCGCAAACGCATACCAATTCTCCATCCCTCCAATCTCACAGGCTCTCGGCTTTATCGCCCTGCCTATAATCACCTGCGATTTCTTTTTCTTAGAGACTTTATTCTTCAGTTTCTCGTCCATTAGCTCCTTGAACTTTCCAAGGCTCTCGCTATCCACTAACTTGTTCATATTCTTTTCTCCTATTATTTATCGTTAATATTTTCATCTGTTGTACCCCCAACATTCTCTGAAGTTGTTTCAGTGATAGTTTCTGATGATGTATTGCCAGTGCCGCCATTAAACATCGCTTCCACATCAGCCGCAGACATAGTGTCAGCTAACCGCTTCTCTATCGCTGTGATTCTTGCCTCCAAGTCGGCGAAAACCTCCTGAACAGACTTGGCATTGCCAATCTCCTGACCTTTGTAACCGCCTACGTCAATTAGGTATTGGTAGCCGTTCTTTGGATTTGTTAAGTCTATGTCACCATAGTTATCACGTCCTACATATATTACAGAAGCATTCTTTCTAATCGTTTCAAAACTTTTATGATTGCCAACACCAACCATGTAAATAAATGACTTATCGTCATAGTTAGAAGAACCTTGTGCATGTGTATACCTTCCACTCGCAGTACAATAGTATCCTTCAACGTGGGATTCTTGCCCACTTGCTGTACAATTTTCCCCCTCAGCATGAGAACTCTCCCCACTTGCAGTACAATCGTTTCCTTCAGCGTGAGCAAAACGTCCACTTGCTGTACAACTTAATCCTTCAGCGTGAGCACACCATGCACTTGTTTTACAATTTTCTCCTTCAGCGTGTGAAGATTGTGCTGATGCATGAGTATTAAATCCTTCAGCGTGTGCATAGTCGTAGGATGCATTTGTAACATAACCTTCAGCGTGAGAAATATTCCCACTTGCTGTACAACTTCGTCCTTCAGCGTGAGAATTACCCCCACTTGCAATACATTTCTTCCCCTCAGCATGAGAACTCTCCCCACTTGCAATACAATCATTTCCTTCTGCGTGAGAGTTGTCACCTGTCGCTTTACATCCAGCATTTTCCGCATGTGCCGTATTTCCCGATGCCTTGCAATTATACCCCATTGCTGTTGAGCCATAGCCAGTTGCCTCGCTTTGGTAGCCCATTTCCACGCAGTCATCAACGAAAGTGCCATCACTCTTGCGTCCTCGCTTTAGTGGCAGCCATTTGCCGTCTCTCACACCGTTGGCGATTTCATTCTTCAGCACCTCGAAGTTGCCGTCTATCACGGTGACAGGAGCCAGCACAACTAATGCCGTGTCCATTTCCACCGAGTCCTCGCCCTCGTCAGTCTCGTCGAACTCCGTATCGCCCGACGCATTATTATCAACAAGCTGCAACTGCTCATACTCATTGCTTCGCCACGAGCAGCCGAACAGCTTGCCCTTCACCTCCAGAGCATACGCACCCAGAGCCATTTCCGAGCTTTGCACCCTCACCTCAAGCAGCGAGTCGTCCTCCACGCCTATCGTATACTCCATCTTTCTTCGTCGGAACGCATTGACAAGGTTCACCTCAATCTCCTCGCAAGCTGGCAGGGGAAATCTCTCTTTTTCTCCGTTCACAATCTTCCTTACCGGCACTCGCAACATAAAATCGTTGCCTCTTACTATTTTCTTCATATTGTATAACTTTAATTTGTTCAACTATTGGATTCTTCACTTTTCAGTACGTTATAATTAACGAACCTCGCTCCTCGTCAAACCAAATGTCAACCATACTCACCTTCTGTATCTGCGCCACCCACTCGTCACGAGTACCCGTATATCCACCAGCCTTCGCCACGTCATACGCGTCCTCACCACGGAAGTCAGCACTCTCAACACGATAGCACTCCTGCGAGCCATCATCCTTCGGACGGATAAGCAGCAGCGTGTCACCAGCCAATACCTTGTCTGCCTTCGGCAGAGCAAGCACGTCAATAGTCTCAATATTTTCCATAATCACCTATCTTATTTTAAAATGTTACACGCTCATTGTTAGAATTTCCGGATAGCCTGCTGTATAGTCATACGCAAGCACCTCCTCAACGGTCTGTAGCTTCTCCACAGCAGCCTTGTGCGCTGCCGTAACGTTATAGCAGTCTTTAGCGTAAGCCTCGATATGGCTTAAGATGTTCTGCGCCTGCTCGATACTTAAGTTATAGCAATGATTGCCAAGCCACAGCGTCGTATCCGTGCGTCCTATACGCTGCAAACGCTCGTTGCCCTGGTACACACGGTCACGAAGCTCAAAACTCAGCCACACACGCTCCCCGTTAAGGATAAATCCGTTCACGGCAGAAGAGGAGTCATAGGCGGTAATCTCCGCTGCCACCGCCTCCTTCGCTCTGCCAAGCACATCCTCCTCCGAGCCAACATTCTCAAGCCAGCACACGTCATACTCATATTGCTCCTTCTCACGCTCCTCATAGCGCATTTCGCCTTCCTCTGTCATACCCACAGGCACGTTCTCCGTGGTCTTCACCACCTGCTCGTTAAGAGCAATCATAGCCCTGCCACTCTTGCAGACAACCACCTTCGGCTGTTTTTGCTCAAAAATCATTTTTCTTAATTCCATTTTTTCTATTTTGAATACTTTATCATTTGCCATAATTTTTATGGCTTGAATTTAAGCTGAGGAGCAGCAAAAGTTCCACAACAGACACCGAACGAAATAGAGTCGTTACAACGTGCGGAACGAACCGAAGCATTGCTGCTATTCGAAGCGCACCCGATTGCGAGGTTCTTGACACCCAACTTGCCTTCCTCTGCCTTACCACCATTACCTCCTCCCCACATATAGCCATTGTTCCATGTAAAGCAACACTCTTTGCTGTGCATAGAACCGCTTATTTCACTAAAACAGAATAACGAGTAAGAATAATCTGCCTTGCCTACCGCTCCTTGATTACCACTCACTATACGAACTTTCGATAACCCTTTCAGAATATCCAGGGTTTCAGCATACTCAATGTCAGTATAGCTCGTCCAGCTCTTCAACGGATATATATCCTGCCATTTTTCCGCACAATAGAATTTGTTTACTTCCACTCCATTCTTCTTGGATGTTGTATAGTAAGCCCCGGCAAGCTGTATAAGAGTACCGTCCATTGGTATACAAAAGCCTCTGTATACCGAGTGAGAGAACTTGTACAGAATATATCCGCCCGTCAAGTCAACGTCGTTGGTCGCCACTCCGTCAGAGAAGTGCATCTTCAGGTAGCAGTTCACCACGGCAGTCATAACACCGTCGCCCAAGCCTTGGCAGTTGGGCACGTCACGCACAATGTAGTATCGCTTGTTGGCTTCCATACCCTCGCCAGTTGTCACGTTCACGCTGCCATCCTCCGAGCATACCATATTGCCGTCGGCATCGGTATAGAACACGCTGCTTGCCTTGCCTATCTTGTCTTGCAAGCCAGCCTTGGTTATGCCGTCGAGCACGGTCAACGTCTCTCCGCATTTGGTGTACGGGTATGTATCGCCACCAACCAAAGCTTTCAAACCACTAACGTCCTGCTTGTCCGATTTATATTTCAGCAGGTTCGCATTTGTACTGCCATAGCCAACACAGCTTCCGTCAGCCTTAAAAAGCTTCACACCGCTGTTGGCTGCTATCTTCTCGTTACACCATGTAGCTTCTGTGATTGCTGCCGCCTGTGTGCAGCCTACACCCATACAGTATATGTCGTGCGTGTCCAACGTGCCACACTCCACGTACATCATCATAAGCCACAACTCAAAAAACTCGTAGTAGCCTCCCATGTACGGGTAATTGGTCTTCGGGTCTGCGTTTTTGCACTGGGCATCATATATTGAGCCAAGCCCCGAGTTATTGTCTATATAGTAGCCGTAGCTCTCGTCTACGAATATTTCCTTTAAAGCACCGTTAGGAAACGTCCCCATACCTTTTATACTATCGTTTATCACGCAATGCGCACATTTGCTCTCGTCGCCCTCCAACTGGGCGCTTACGGTATAGAAGGGCGATATGGCAAACGGCTCTATTTTCTTCGCTGCGTGTTCCATCCAATAGCACGGCACAACACCCACCCCCATACAGCTATACTCGTTTTTGCCTGACGCTTGGTTTGCCTTAATCATATATAGAGGTATATCGGCATATACCAACAGGTCGCCCTCCGAGCCGTCAACAGCCATAGCATCGCCATTGCTTGCCTTGGTTATGCGTCCTGGGGCGCACTCGTGCTGCAACACTGCCTCGTTGCCCACACGCTTGACGGTACCGAGCTTCATGTGCTTGCCAATCTCCCTAACCAGCTTGCGGTCGCCGTAGATAAGGTTCTTGCCAGGCTTGGGGTCTGCATCGCCCGATACACGTGCAAAACCAACGAAGGCATCGCCAAACATATCGAGTCGCTGCCATAAGTACGCTATATCAGCTTCATTACCATACGCAATCGTCGCTATCCCGTCCACCGCATCTTTGGCGTCTGTAGCCGTTTTCACTGCATTGTTGGCGAGTGTAATAGCCTTGTTAGCAGCCGTTGTCGCCTCGCTAAGGTCGATGCACTTGTTCCACCACGCCGTGTCCGTAAGCGGATGCCCCACGTTCTTGCCCGTCGCAGCGTCCACCTTAACGCTCACCCACACTGCCTTGCCGTCGCTAATGTAGTCAAGCCTCTCATACTCCCTCTCTGCCGACCATTCCGACCCTGCAGGAGTCAGCACAACCTTGATTCTCTTTTCTGTTGCAGCCATATCAATTAAGTTTTTAAAAATTTATTTCCCTAAAAGCTATAGGATTCTTCACTCTTCACTTTTAACCCAGCACATACCCATACTGCCTACACTGCCACACAGTCCCGTCGAAGAACAGTTCTGCGTCTTGCACATACGCATCAAGCGCACAAGTGGCAGCCGTCTTAGAAGTTCTGCTCTGTATGTCGCCGCTTTCCTTTCTGATGAACCAATATGTGATGCTCGCTCCCTCGCTTTTCATCGTAACCGTATTAGCCATCGCCTTTATTATCTTGTAGTACTGCCCAATCTCCGGGTCTTTAGGCAGCGTCAGCGTCACACCAGCACGGCACACCACCACACACTCCAACTTGCTCAACGCTCTGTTGGCTGTAGCCACCGTCAGCATAGGGCGCATACCAGCAATGTCGCCATTCGAGATAAACAGAGCATGGTTGCCGTTAGGCAAACTACTGCCTGCTATGTTTTGCAGCTCCCTGTGCCCAAGGTTCATCTTGCCCGATACACTCAGCATCATGCCGAGATTTACCTGCTGATAGTCGTAGGCGTCATTCCAGTTTTTTACCAAGTTCAAAAGCACACCACCTTGCTCATTCATTCCTCCAACACCGCTAAAGATGCCGTTGCCCATAACAAGGTCAAAGTTGTTGTCTCTACTTCTGAACACGATGTCAGAGCTGTTAAGGCACATATAGTCGGTCTCGCCGAGCGTGCCGTGCTTAAGGTAACTGGCGTCAATCTCAAAGCAGCCTATATAACCCTTTACCGCCTTTATCGCACCCGTGCTCGTCACATAGAACGGAGCATCCTTGGCAGTAGACGAACCAACAAACAGCGGAGCATACTCGCTGCCCACCTTGCAGGCATCCATATCATAGTTGCCAAAGTAGCCCACTTTATTCGTGCCGTCCTTGTTCACAGCCCATAGATGCTTCACGTTTATTAGGTCTGCGTTCAGTCCGTCCTCGTCAAACACCGCAACCTTCTTTCCCGTCCTCGTCCTGAACTTCGTCCTTTCCGCCGTCAAGGTCATCTCCTTGCTGTTGATGTCGATGCCAACTTCAAGCAAGGAAGCCAACATGCTTCTGTCTTCCACATAGTCGCTGCTCTCGGCAGTCCATTCCGTAGCCGTGGCACCCACCTCGAGCTTTAGTTGCGACACAAACAGCCTGCTGCCGGAAAACGTGCGCAACACAACAGCCTGTGGCAGCGAGTCGCCTATCACACGCCAATGAACGTAGTACATTTGCCATTTGCCCGAAACACTCATAAGTGCCTCGCCGTCTGGAGTTGAGGTGTTTATCACGTGTCCGCATATCTCCACCGCCACGTCAGGAGTGCCGTCATTGTGCAAAAAAGCGGCTATATGCGCATAGGCATCCGCATCGCTGTCACCCTTGGCCATAAACGACAGCATATAGTCCTGTCCCTGCTTTATCACGCCCTTGCCCGAGAGGTCCCATGTCACGGTGTCAATCCTGCCGGTAGCACCGCTTCTTATGTCCGTACACAGCGTAGCATAGCTGCCGTATCTGTCCGCATCGCCCTCGCTCAAGAGCTTGGTAAAACTGCTGTTTACCGTCAGCCCGTCGCCGCTTGTCAAAGTGTCCGCCCTCGCAAGCAAGTTGCCGCCACGATAGTTGCAGTCCTCCTCCGACAGCGACCATCCCAAATACTCGCTGCCCTCTGTCAGCATAGGCAAGGCAATGCGTGCGGTGTGCGCACCCGAGTAGATAAAGACACAATCAGCATACACCGTCCTTGCGTCAAGCTCAAAGGTCTCGGTCATAAGGTTCCACCCCGTACTCATATTCTTCGCCACCTCGCAGTATATGCTAAGATTGTTGCCTATGTCGTTCATCTGTGCGTCCTTCTGCACGATGTAGACGCCAAAGTCACGATAAGCCACATCCCCGTCACACGCCAACATTGCGCTTACCGTATGTTTACGGTTTCTGCCAACCTTAACACGCAAGAAGTCAACACCTCTGTTCTTTCCCTTCGCTCCCTCTATAATCACAGCGTTAATGCCGTCATACTGATATACGGTCGTAATCCAAGGCTCATACGTGTCGTTGCCAGTCCACGATGCCTCCTTGCGCTTAAATGCAGTACCCGTAAGCAGGTTGAATCTGCCCTCGCTGCGCTGCCCAACCTTCAAGCTAAAATCCTTCGACGTCTGCTTGAATGTCGTTAGGTTTGTCTCCACCTCGCCAACCTTCTTTTTAGTCTCCGCCACAGTGCTCGTGATGCCACCCACATTCGTCTCAATGTCCATAAACCTATCCGTCACGTCATAGGCTGTCTTAATATTGCCTTTAGTGAAAACCTTGAAGTTGTCAGAGTTTACATATGTCATAGGCGGCGACGCAAGGAACGTCAGGTCTCTCCACTTCCAGATAGAGCTCAAGTCTGGTCTATTAATTACATAATCACATTTGCCAATGCCGTGATACATCGCAATGGCAGGAGCCGTGCCCGAAGCGTCGTCCTCCGTAGACGTCGATAACTTAATAGCGTTGCCCCTCGACAACCACTTCACCTGGTCGCCCACTTGCACAATCACGTCACCAGCCATAGGCGCACCAGGCTCGCCGCCACCCTCGACAGGCTCATAGCCAGCATAGTTGCGTCTGCTTACAGAGTTTTTCTTGTCGTCCATCGTTACGCCGTCCTGTTTAAGTACCGCCCCGAAGCTCGTCAGCCCACTCGCAGCAGCCACAGCCACGGCAGCACCGCCAAAGGTCAGCACCTTGCCCGTACCGTCGGCAAGCAGCTTCAAGCCATAGCTCGGCACCACTTCGTCAGTGCCGTGGAACCGCTCCACGTTGCTCAACACCACATAGTCGTACAGCCTTCCGTCCTCAAGCGTCTCTTGACCCACAGCCACCACCAGTCGCCAGTAGTAGCGGTTGGCATGCTCGCCCTCCGTCTGCGCCTTAACGTTGAAGGTCTGGCACATCGCCATCATGCCCGGTCGCCACCAGTTCATCGTTCTCGTCGTGCCGTCGTCGGCGGCAGCATAACACTTGTATGCAATCACCTTCTCGCCATTCGCGTCCATCACATAAGCCACCTTAACAATCGTAGAGCCAGCATTGCTAAAGATAGTCGTGCCGCCCGAATAGCTCACCTTGCGTATCTCAGCACCTGCCGCAAACATCTTAACGCGAGTCGTCAGATAGTCAATGTACATGTGGCTCTTTCCGTCCACACCCATATATAGGTCAAAACCCTGCGCACCGATAATGGTTCGGTCCGCCTCGGTAGAGTGAGGGTCGTGCACACGGTCCACAACCACGTCGCCAAGCACAGCGTTGCCATCGCCAGTAAGCCCCTTCTTCCCGTCCTTGCCCAGCTTCAAGCCTTCCATAAAGGTTATCGCCTTCTGCGCCGTGTCCTCGTCTGTTTTTGACAAGAAATATCGGATTCCGTATTGAGCGATAAGTCTGTTAATCTGCGAAACAGTATAACCTCCTTGAGAGCCACTGCTGTTACCATTAGAGATTATGGATTGCACATCTTCTTTTAATTGTGTTATAGTGCCTTTTAACGTTTGATTGCCGACTGTTATCTCTTGAATTATATCATAATCAATATTCGTTGACAATTTAAGAACACGTGTTTCAAGCTCATAACCTTGTCCGTCATTATATATAACACGCTGACCTATCTGTAATCTTGGATTTTTTTCTTCAAATACCTGTGGATAGGACTTGCAGGTGTAGTTATTTAAATCCGAAGACAGGCGTTTTATTTCATCAATTGTTTTGTCTAAGAGTTTTTCTTGCGCTTCTTCTTGGTATTTGTTCGACATTGCAATGTTATACAAAACAACAATATTACACCTTAAAGATGGGAGGTTTTCTCCTTTAGGCACAAGACCTTCGTTTAAATTTGTTGGTATAATTAAGTTGCTTTCCTCTTGATATATTATTTCATAATCGCCAGCGTATATTACAAAGTTAGACGAACTTACATCATCCGAATCATGTACTGTTTCATTATTCTTGTGATAATGTAATTGAAAACCCACGTATTCCCCATTAGTTCCTCTTCCACACAATGGAGAAGACAATGCGCCTTTCTCAAAGTTAGGTTCAAAGGAGCAAGATGTTTTTTTTCCATTAACAAGCAAATTGTCACTAAGTTCAAAGGCATACCAATAATGTTTAACACCCTCGTCAACTGTTGTATTGACAAGCTTCTTATCCTTTTCTTCTTTTGTGGTACAATACGCTAACTGCATATACCATACAGTAAAGGTTTTGTAGGATGCAACACTTCCGTCGGGATTGGTAATTAAAGGTACTTTTTTGTTGGTTTCACTATCTATGACATATTTTTCTCGTCCACGGACACGATATACGTAAGTGTTTAAAGATGGGTATATATCCGAAAAGTTAAGAACCTTTGTCAGCAACGGCTCTGATTGTTTGTTCTGTCGAATGTCGATAACAGAAAACTTGTCTATTGTATATGCTACATCTTTATTGTTAAGATGAATATTTCCGTTACGTACAGGGAGCTGTAGTCTAATGTCACCAGAAGATATGTTTTCGCCTTTGTTGTTTGTCTGTGTTATGTTGCGAGAGCCGCCGAAGACGGTAAATGAATTATAAAAATCTTCCTTGCTTGCAGACACAGACGAGACACCAACATTCTCTCCAACCTCCAATTTATATCCACTATCTCCGATAACAACATTTCCAAGGTATATTACTTCGTTGTCGTAATCTATATGCCATTCACATTTATCTCCTGCCGCATTTGCAACGGCAGAAAGTAAAGACAAAACATCATTATCAGAAAAAGATACATTTAGCGAGTTTTTTAATTTGCCTGTTAAAACTGGCTTCCAACCACAACTCCCAAATTGCAAATCCTTGTTAAGGAAATCACATATATATGTCATTATTGCATCGGGTGTACCTACGAAGCTCCAGTTTGTTTGCTTTATAGTCTCGTTTTGTGAGTTTTTTGTATTGATATAGAATGGTACCTTTCCTAATATCATTTTGGGGTGTTGGAACTCGGGCGCATATTTCCATGACATCTCGTCAGCTTGCTCTGGCTCATAGGGGTCAAGCAACAAAAAACGTCTCGTTACCTTGCGAACAGAATCGATATAATAGGTATGTACTATATACGAACCTGCGGGCAGCGTAACCTTAATGTCGGAATTAAACGAGAGAGAAATGTAATCTGATTTCGACATTTCTTCCTCTCGTTTAGCTTCTTTTGTTACAGGGACTTGCATTAGTATGCTACCGTCAATGTTATATATATTTATCATATCTTTTCTCTGTCTTTAGGGTTGTTCTCTGTTAATTTCAATGTAAAGTTACTTTTTTTAAGCCCATAATCACCATACCTTGAACATTGCGTATAAACAAGTTTAAATATACGTTTTAAGCAAGGTACTTTTAAACAAAATTCACCGCTGTAAGCTATTTTATTTAGGAAACGCTCATACTTTTCTAAATAATCAGCTTCAGATTCTCCTTCAAGGAAGAATGACAAATTGATTTCACGCTTATCTATTTTACAAAACTTTGCAGATGCGACAACCGCCACGCCATGAGAAAGTCTACTGTCATTGCTTATGTATGATTTCACAGGAGGAGGGGTAAGCAAAGCTTCCCTCCATCCTCTTGTCAATGTTACTCCAAATGTGTCGATATCAACATAATCTTTGTCAGTTTCGTTGATTAATTTTATAAATGCTTGATTTTTCATATTAATATCTGTCTTTCATTAATTTGTACATATTTGCTATATCTTCACGTATCAATATGATAGGTGCCGTATTTTTAACTATTTGCTGTAGTTGTCCTAAACCCTCATATTGTATGTCACGCATTTCTGATACATTTAAAGCTGTTGCTTCTGCGTAATTTCGCATTACACTAACATCAACACTTATTTGATTTCGTGTATTGTTTCCTTGCTCCAATGCAATCTGCATAGCGTAACCAATGCCTGTAAGTGCGCTTGCCTGGTCTGCTGTAATGGCTTCTATTGCTTTACTTGTAGCTGTTTGCCTTGATTGTGCTTCGTCATACCCGGTGATTGCCGCTATTGTATCTCTCTCCTTCATGCCTTCGTCGATAATTTTTTGATATTCCTTTTTTAATTCATTGATTTCGTCCGACGTAAGGTTGCGCCCTCCATTTTCTTTCATTTTGTTTGCCCATTTTTCGTAGAGAGGCTTTAGTTTTTCGTCCATTAATTTGCTTAAAGCAAAATTAAGCATAGACTTATTAAGCATAGCCGTAAAATCATCAGCAAAATCTTGTGCAGACTTGCTCATATCTGTCAGGTTATTTATGAAATCATTTTTCATTGTGTCAAAACTTGTTTGTGTTAAGTTTTGATTTATCTGTTCTGTTAATTCTTCAAGCTTTCCTGCCAACTCTGCATATTGCTCCCAATATTCTGATTTGTCATACTTGCCTTGGTCCATCATTTCTTTCCATACGTCTTGGTTGTAAGTGCGTATATCGTTCATCTGTTCAGGAGTAAGTTTGTACAAATCCGCCAAAGAATTAACGCTATTAATTGATGCTCCTACATATTCACCTTTTACCTTTGCTTGTTGTGCAAGAGTTTTATTTATGGCAGCATAAGCATCGTCTGACAAATTCCAATAATAAGAATTAGAATGATGCGAACCATGATACCCCATTTGCGTTTGAAGAATACCCATGGATTGTTTATTTATCATCTCCTGTGCTTTATACGCTTCTTGGTAATTGCTAACGGCTTTTATGCCAGAACTTCTGTCAATAGATGATTTTAGCTGCTCTATAGAATATTGCAAACGTTGATTGCTTTCGGTAAGCTCCTGTGTCCTCTTTGCTACTTCTGCTCCATTTCCGCCACCAATACCAAACATCTTGCCAAAGGATTTTACTGCGCTAATGCTATTAAATGCTGCGCCAATGTAGTTTTCAGTAGCAAAGTCGCTCGCAGCGTTTTTTGCACTATTAATGCCATTTATTCCATAGTTTACCGATTTGGCAAAGCCACTGTTTCCCAATACTATTGAAGAAAGCAAATTTGGAAGGTCTTGTACCTTATCCAATACACCTTGTAAACCGCCTACGATTTTTAATGCAGTTTTCTTTGCGCTGTCTTTTGCTTTGTCGTTTGCGGCGTTTGCTTTTTTCTGCGCCTTTGTGACTTCTTTTGTTGATTTAGCAAGCTTTACTTCCGTAACGCCAAGCTCATCAAAGGCTTTTTTTAAGTTTGATTGCGTTTTAGGGTCTGCAACCTTTGAAACGTATTTATCTTTATTTGCATAAGTTATACTTGAGTATGACGCATCAATACCAGCTGCCGCTAACGTGGCTTGTATATCGAGTTTTTTTGATGTGTTCGCTAACCCTGCCTTTGCTTGTTCAGATTGAGCTTGATTTAATGCTAATTGAGCATTTTCCGCTTCTTCTATAAGACGTTTGTGTTCTCTTACAGATTCATTCACAATACCCCAAGAATTCTTCTGCTTGCTAATAGCTTCGTCTACCTTTGTTATCTGTTCGGACACAACTTTCATATCGTCTATCTTTAGCGTTCCAGACGATAGCAAATTTTTTAGCTGTGTACGTAGTTTTTCGAGATATTCAGACGAGTGGCTTTCGAGGTCTTGAAAAACCGAATCCCAATCAATGGCATCTTTTGCTTGCTGCATTTGCAAATCACTAAGTTTGTCTTGCAACTCGTTTTCTGCGGCAGAAGCACCAATCTCGTTACCGCTATCACGCAGGTCTTTTATCTTTCTTTTATATTCCTCTGTTATGGCATATATACGCTGTTGTATTGAGCCATATTTTTCAACAAAAGCATTCCATTTACTTATTTCTTCTTGTAGACGCTTTTTGTTCTCCTCTTCATATTCGGCATTAAGTGTATCAAGCTTTGTTTGTATTAATTGCGCTTGCTCGGTTGTTAGTTTTACATTCTTATCAAGCCCGGAAGCATAAAAACCCTCCTTGCCTTTGTTGTTGGGGTTCTTTTCATACAAAGCCTTTGCTGTTTGTATGTTTTGCTGCAACAAAGTTTTGCGTTCTTTTTCTATTTCGTGTTTCCTCTTTTCGTAATCAAGTTTTCTTTGTGCATTCTCTTTCTCGTTGACATTCTTCATTTTGGCAATGCCATTTTCTTGTTCTGCCACATATAAATCCCATTTTATTTTTTCGCTGTTGGCAAGTTCTTTTGCTTCTCGTTCGGCTTCTTCTTCACGGAATTTGCGTTGCTGCTCTTGTAATTGTTTTAATTTGCTTTTATTGGATATAATATTATCTTTGCCTATTGACAAACCTTCACCCGTTGTTTTTGCATTGTTTAATGTTCGGGTTGTGTTCATAAGTTTTTTCAAATATTTTTTGTCTTCATTTGATACTTTTCCGTTGTGCGATATTCTTTTTGCTGCTGCCAAGAAAGCTTTGCCAGGCGATTGATTGCCTACTTTTTTTAATTCTTCTTCATAAATTTGTTTTAATTTATTTTCGTGCTGTTGTTTCTTTTCGTCAGATTTCATGCCTTTAAAGGCATCTATAGCTAATACAGAAGAAAATGTTAATGGGTTGCTCTTGCCGAACGTGCTTAATATTTTTGATATTGTGCTGCCACTAAGCTTTTTATCCAACCAGTCAATGCCTTTGCCGATTGTGTTTATTACAGGATTTATTGTGTCTTTTATAGCTGTTGAGACGTTTCCTATTTCTTTAATTAAATAGGCGCAAAAGCGAATAAAATCTGCATAAGCTGGTGTTAAGTTTGTATTTACCTCGTGGGCAAGTGCTTTTTTTGCATTTTGCAATCGCTTTTCCACGTTTTCTACCTTGCCTTCAGCTCCTGCTACGGTTGCCGCTGCGCTTGCTTCATCATCCAAACCGTCTTTCATTTTTGCAATAGCAGCAGCATTTTGTACAAACACCTTTGCTAAAGACGCATAACGTTTGCCAAGTAATGATGTTAAAGTATTGTTTAATTCATTCGATTTTGAAAGATTTTCAAGTGCCTTGGTTGCACCTACCACAGCAGGATTATATTCATTTTTAGATTGAGCGGAAAGTCTTGTCATCATCATTACATATGTAGATGCAGCTTCACTCGCACTGCCAAAAGTGCTTGCCCCGTAAGCTGTAGCAGCAGCGAGCTCTTTAAATGATATACCAGCATTTTGCGCTCTGTTGGCAGATGAAGATAATGCTTGTGCCATTTCTTCATATTTCGCCGTTGACCGCTTGGATGCATTTATTATAATTGTACTGTTGTCTTGTGCTTCAAGTGCGGTTTGGTGATATGCTCCAGCTATTTTTAGCTGATAATCAGCCGCCTTTTCCGAAGTTGTACCAAGTACGGTTGCAAAATCGTTTGATGTCTTTGTTACTTCTGTAATTGCGCTTGCATTTCCACGCAAACCTTCAAAATACTTTGCCCAACGTGTGCCGGCTGCTGCCATTTCCTCTGCGCTGTGACTGCTCTGGTATTCAAGTGCAACGAATTGTTGGCGCAATTCTTCCAAAGTTCCTTTATCAAGATATGTTTTTAGGGGCATCATGGCAACACGCAAAGATTCCGCTTGCTGTGAAAGCCATTTCATACCACCTGCTATGGCTGTAATGCTTGCGAGTGCCGCACCTTTAGAAGAAAAAGCCATTTCTAAGATGCCATCGAGCGACAAGCCTTTAGTAAGGAATGATTTTAATTTGTCAATCATACCTTTTATTTTGCCCGTGCTCTCTTTTGCCTTGTCACCAATTTCTTTTGTGCTTTCTGCTGCCTTTTTTGCTGCCTTGGAAACATCTTCGTAAGATGTACCCATTTCACGCAATTTATCCTTGCCTTGTACTATCTCACGGGTTATTTCTT
>ERZ1034917.1141-NODE-1141-length-18199-cov-6.124394_pt1 | contig 18199 bp, 23 predicted proteins | sample MGYA00520605_ERZ1034917 | MGnify/ENA primary metagenome ERZ1034917 (study PRJEB33766, sample SAMN09781784) | gut metagenome | biome: gut microbiome | host: Homo sapiens | place: Madagascar | study: EMG produced TPA metagenomics assembly of the PRJNA485056 data... | reverse complement strand
GGTCACGGTTTAGTGCTATGATATAAGCGCAGCAAGAGGGAAGGCTTCTCTTGTTGTACAGGATTAAACTCAAACGAAGGGAAACTAAAATGAAACTTGTCCACGAAATCGACTCACACGAATTTAGTTTTTGGTCCGGCGCTGCCGACCGTATGGTGCAAGCAACCGAGGAGCAGCGACACGAGGTTTTTGACCGTATCGAAGAACTCGCAGAGCTCGCGGCCGAAAACGGACAGCCTTTAACGGATACCGATATTAACGATTATGTTTGGTTCGAGTGCGAGGACGTTTTCGACGAGGAGGACGAGGAGGACGAGGATTAATGTACATCGTAAAAGATAACTGCGGATTTCCGCAGTGTGGAAACTATGACAAGTACACCTTTAGCGAGTTTTGGGAACTCGAAGATTTTTTAGATGATAATCCTGACATCATGGAACGGATACGAGACCAGTACGCCGTTATTATCGAAGAGTAATTTCCAGCCTGGACACGGCGAGCCTGTCCAGGGTGTAGTCTATACGGCGCAAGGTAAACCACACCAAAAAGGAGGAATCCTAAATACTACATCAGATTATCGCCACATCGAAGTTTTACGGACGTCCCGAGTATTACAATGAAGTTTTTGAATCGTCTGAATTCAATCTTGAATCGCATGAGTGGTCGGGCGATTTCGGTATAGAGTATCGTTTGCTTGTGGAATATTCCGACCGTTTATACATACACAGTTTTGATGATAAGTGTGAGGCTATGCAGGCATATCTTTCTGAGTGTGCAAGCATGCTCGAGTTTGTGTAGAACGTGACAGGGCTGCAGGTTTAATCTGCAGCCTATTGTAGGAAGGTTCAATCGTGCAACTACTCCAAACCCTTTTTCTTATCCTCTTTCTGGCGTCGGTCGCCAGGTTTTGGAAAACCGAAAACACGAAATTCGTTGTGCTAGCGTTTTTCTTCCTATGCATGGCCACCGTTTAGAAGGATACTATGAAAGTTTTGTATACCGTGTTCGTTGTCGCATATATGATTGCGGCGATAATCGCGCTGAGTGTTGCCGCTGTCGTATTGGTATGGCCTTGAAAGACATGCTCGAATAGAAGGGATTTCATAATGTGGTATTTACGAGAGAAAGACGAGGTAGTTTGTAGAGCGGGAACGGTGCAGGACGTTTTAGAACTCTATCGGCCTGCTGATAATACTATGGTAACTGCTGTTCGATTAACCCGTCATCATAATATAATAGTGCAACGGGCGTTTTATTCCCAAGTGTCAGGGAGGTGGCTGATAATAGAGGGTAGAAGTCGAGTTTGCATTTATGATTTCGCGCCGCTTAGAAATGCACATAGCACGTTATTATCTGCGGCAAATGATTGTAGGTAGGAAAGGCCTCTCTCATGGACCATCAAATAATTCTCTCTGTAGAACGCGCACGCATTGTAAATAAATACCTTCCCGAGTTCTCTACGGCACAAAATCCAGTCGAACGTTCGATTCTATGGAAGAAAGTAATTCACGAGTTTCGTGTATGTACCTATATCCAGACAGGCGACGAACGAATCGTAGGCGGTCGAATATACTGGCTTGTGTCCAAGCGCTCATACAGAATGACGTGGTATGAAATATATAAAGGCACGATAACGGGCTTCACCCGAGACAAGTACGTTGTAAAAATTAAAGGCCACAACTGGGTGATACACCCTAACCAGGTGGTAGCGATAGAACGGAGACGATAATGCGCATGACGGTAGAACGCGAAATTAGTGTCCATAACGTGTATTATGGGACGGTTTGTTCAGTGCCAGTTGGCGAGGCAGATAGAACCGAGCCGGCTGATTTCATGAACATGCGAGACGGTCAGAAACTTATCTATGGATACGTTCTAACCAAAGACGGCGAGATGAAGCAGTATATAGCAGCTGATTTCGGATATGAGCATATCCAAGATGCTATCAACGCTTGCATGGCACATATTCTCAAATCGCTTTACGCGGTGCATATGCAAGAAAACGTATTGACTTTGGAGTAGTTATAAAAATGTTTGAAGAGTTCGACGCAGGGTGTGACCAACTCAGGATAGAGTATATAGAGAAGATGCGCGACGCAGTGAGGCAGGCTCGCGAGCAGAACGTGAGCACTGAAGAAGTTGCGAGCCGTCTAAACGAACTGCTCGGCGAGTATGCAGATAAGTATCAGCGTCTAGCATTCAACACGCATAAGTGCCAGCATTTGAAATTTTAGAAGAAAAGCCTGCCACTAGGCAGGCTTTCTTATTTCAACCCGCACATGACTAACATATCCAGCCACATTTCGCGCGTTGCGTCGCTGTCGAAGTAGCACTCGCCTTGGGAGTAGCTGCGCATGGCGAACTTAATCAGCGGGGCCGTTCGCTCGATTAGACGGGTGTCTGGTCTCATGTCATGCCGCGTTAGAACGGCAATGGCCTTATTCTGCGGCGGCTTTCGGTCAATGAACACGTTTCCCGTATGGAAGTCCTGCCAGACGGCGAACGGAATGCTTTTGAACTTCATAGCTACGATGCAATCGCATCCTTTGGGACGCTTCTTCACGAACAGTCCCGTGGCGTTGGTGAACTCGCTTTTCTGCGCGTATTCGGCGTAGTCTGACCCTGCTGTGAACATGCCAATATTAGACTGCGCCGAATACTTTTCGAACTCTTCGCAGAAAGCATTCTCGTAATAGACGTGGCTGTTACCTACTTTGAAGTAGCGCGAAGAACCTCTGGGGATAGGCGTTATACCCCAAGCTTGGAACAAAGGGTTTACCAGGTCGGCATTGTTTGCCAGGCCTACTACGATTACGCGGTTCTCGCGTCTGTCGAATGTCTCCCATATACTCATGAGCATATCCACGCATTTTGGCGGATATGGAACGGTTTTATTTTCTTTGATGAATTCGTCAAGAACCATGAGCGTACAGTTAGCCGTCGTGGTACCTTTATACGAATCGAATGAGGTCAGCGCGTACATTTGTCCCAGGTTTTCCCATTTGGGTTTCCACTTTTCGGTGTCATTATCTGGCTTCTTCGCGACCTGCATCATTCGTCCGTTCATGCGGAACGTGTACCCGGGGAATTCGTTGTTTCTCTCGATATCTGATAAGAAGCCCTCGGGGCTTTTCAAGATTCGCTCAATCATTTTGTCATTGTATCTGAGGTATGCCCAGGTCTCGCCCTTTTCGAGGTATCTCTTGATGCCGAGCTTTTTCATAGCATATGTTTTTCCAAGGCTTCGCGGACCTGTGCATAGGCGCACACAGCATTTCGCGCCCATCAAATTGCTCGGGTCCCATCGGGCCCATTTTGGAATACCGCTCATCAATCCTCCAAAAATCTGTAAATCATCAAACCCCAACCCCAGTTATTATAATTCTCCACCGGGTCGGCTTCCACCTTGGGGCATGGTGCGGAGCCTGCTCCCCACGCGACCCCATCGCCCCAGTACCATCCAACGTGTTCGCCGTACTGGTTGTACATGAGAATCAAGTCCCCAGGCTTCATGAGGTCGCGTTGGATGCCGTCGCATATTTTGGTTGCCGTCGTGCGCATCGTGTACGTCGAGGTGCCCAGCCAATTGTATTTTCCGTTCGTGACCTTGTTCGCGGCCCACCAAATGCAAGCAGAGCAGTCCGTGAATCCGCTCACGTCTGGTTCCAGTCGTCCTGCGCTTTGGGCGTATTGGAATTTTTCCTTGTTCGCTTCCCACAGTGCTTTCATCTTTTTGAATTCTTCTGTGCCGCCGCCTGTCGAGCCGCCACCGCCCGTGCCTGGGTACTCGGGAGCCGAAGCGTTTCGGAGCGGCAGCCATACGCCGTTGCCTGTGTTGTGGCATACAAGCTTGTCGCCGTTGCCCATCTTGCCGTAAACAATCAAATCGTTTCCAACCGACTCGATACGTCCGACGCTGCTCGAAACCTGTCCGTTGGTGTCGGGGTTGTTTCCAGGCGTGTAATCGCTTTGCCCGAAGTCGGGCGGTGCGGAAGTGCCGTCCCACGAATTGAGCAGCCCGTATGCCTTGTTGTACCGGTTCGAGTATCCCGACACGGGCCATGTGTTGAGCGCTGCCGATAGGTACTCGCCCAGGCTTCTGCTGCCCCCTATGTTGGCTAAAATCTGGTTCGCGCTCGCTGGCCGCTGATGGTACACGGTCAACATGAATATGGTTTCTTTCACCTTGCTCGTGTCCATGCCCCATCCTTCGAGCGTCGAGAAAGCGCCACCGCTGCCGAATACCCAGTTCATGAAAAACTCGTCTTGGACCTTATGGTTTGCTGCGTCCTGGGCAGAAGCTACCCAGGAATTCGCATCGTCGTTGTACAGATAAAAGCTGCTCCACCAATTCCATTCGCTCGATGGATGGTTGTCCACGGCATTACGCAGTCGGCTGCTCAGTTTCGCGTAGCTGTCTGGCGCGTCAGTCTTGAGCTTCTCCATGAGGGCGCACGCGTTCGCGCCGTAAAACTGGCCGATGCCGAGCGTGATGGGGTCGCTCATGTTAACGCTCGAGTAGTCGCAGCCAGATTCGACCGTGCAAATAACGTACTCGGTATATTGCTGTTGCTCTTTGGTCCAGGCCATTTCGTCTCCAAATACAAGTGAACCCCCAGTGTTTATCAATTACCTGAGGGTTCGAGGATAGATATTCGTCGGAAGTATCCGACCGCTCTATTTTACTTCAATGTTGAAAAGTTGCGCAAGTTTCGTGCCAGCCAGTTCGGGGCTGAGGGCGCAGATGTTCTCGAAGATGCTCACGATTTCAGTGAGCATGATGAACATGCACACGGGCACGAATAGCGGGAGCGTGAAACCCAAGTCCACGTATTGCATCGCCCACTCGATAAGCGCGGCAAGCAGGATGGTCAGGATGAAACCGCATTTGTGCCAAAGGCCGTCGCGCATCTTGCTCGAATCCACAGTTTTGTTTGCAATTGCTTGCGCGAAGCCCGTCAGCAGGTCTAGGGCTATGAACCCCAGGGTAAAGGCCGTGATATGCCAATCCATGTCATTTCCTCGCAATCGTGATTTTGTATTCGTCGTTCTCTAGCACAGAAGCAGATACATTGCTATCAGCATTGCCAGTGGCGGTGCTGCTATCGCGATTATCTCCTTTAGCATAAGCCCTCCATTGTTTATCGGTGCCGTAGAACAGCGAGCAGTCTATGTTTCCATTATATCCGCTCACTCGCCCATCCGAACAGAATTGCCATGCGACCACATTGCCTTTGGCTTCAGGGCAGTTCCAGCTTTCAGCCTGCTCGAAGCTCGGGGAGGTAACAGCCGGGTACTCCGCCACCCATCTTGCGCAGTTCGGTTCCACTCCGCCTTGGTTGAATCGCCAGGGGTTGGCATATATCCACGGCCATACGTGTGTGCTTGAATACACCTCTGCAACAAATTCATTAACCCAATCAACACTTTGGTTGCCCTCCCAGTCAAGTACAGGGATGCCGTGTTCAAAATAGTTAATGGTGTTTTGAATGAAGTGCGTCGCTTCTTCAATTGCATCCATGCACCCTGCGAAGTGGTAGAAACCCCACGGTTTTCCCGCTGCGATGCATTGCTGAACCCATGTATCGCAGTACGGGTCAACGAAAGTTGCGCCCTCGGTAGCTTTGCATACAACCCCGTCGATATTGGGTAGAAGGGCAGGGAGGTTGATACCTCCCTGCCAATTCGATATGTCGATAAACCGCAGCATGGCTACTCGATTGCCCAAATAGCGTACGAGCGCGTAGTATCAAGGGCCTTGATGTTGTTAACGCTGAGACTATTTCGAGCGAGAATCGTTCCGCCGTAGATTTCGGCTACCTTTTTACCCCCGCTTGTGATGCCGCTTGGGAATTCGGTGTAAAGCGTGCAACTAATGTTCGAAATGCCTGCAAAAAGCGAATCGAAGCGGGCGTTTGCCAGGTTTTTGTATAGTTCGGCTGCCGCATAGATTGTGTATCCAGCAAGAGCGTAGATGCCGCCCCAGTATTTATCGTTGGCATTGATGGAAGAATGCTTCAAAATCAGCAGTGTGTCGTTCGACGACGCACTAATGCGGATAGAGTAAGGTAGGTCACCGAGTTGCGCTTGCACAGATGATACGTCTTGCATGTATCCGACGGTAATCCCAGTATTGGGGTTGCCGTCGCTCGAAGTGGGGACTTGCGTAGCGCCGTCGAATACGATGCTGAAATTGGAGTTGTAATCGCCCTGGCCCCATCCCTTTGGCATTTCGGTATCGACGTCCACGCTCCAAACGCAGCCGATGTGGTTGTCAGTATAGGCCGTCGTGCTAATGGGGTTGTTATGCAGCCAAAGCTTTCCGCTGTAGATGGTGGCCTGCTCGATTTCCTCGCGCCAAACGAAACCCAGCGTATTGTCGATGGGAATAGTCTTGACGTACTTTAGCTTGTCAGTGAACACGTTGATGCAGTTCGAGCGGCAGCTCAAGAATACCGAGTATTCCTTGGAATAGCTGCAGCCCTGCTGTGTTGAGTACTCCTGGCCTGCGCTGCTCGGGAGGTACACGGTGCCGATTTTGCTCGAAACGGTGCAAGCCTTGTTGACGTAATAGAAATTCGTCAGGTAGTCGGTTGCCCAGTAGTACTCATTCTCTGTGTCCTTGTAATGGCCGAAGCCCCAACATGCGCCAAGGCCGAATTGGGCGGCGCTGACGGTTTTCGTGAGCGTGATGGAGCTGTTTGTGACCTGGAAGAAGTAAATTTGGCTGCCCTTGGCGGTCGCAGAGCTTCCAGCCAAAATGAGCTCGCCATTGTAATAGCTCATGCCGTTGCCATGGAATTCGGTATCGCCGACGTTGTAGGTGGCTACTACGGTTCCCGTGCTCACCTTATACAAAGTGACCTGGGATACGCCCGTACCATACCCGTAAATCGCGTACAGGTCGTCGCCGCACGGGCAGCCGCCCTGGCGGTCGTAGTTGCCAGTGGTGCGGAACAGCGCTGCAGCGTTGGTAACGTGATTGGTGATTCCATCGTATTTCGTGGCATTCTCCAGCGAGTCCAAGCCCTCGTGCAACTCGGCAATGGATGCGGTATGGTCTGCTACCTTCTCTTCGAGCCCGCTAACAGTCGTGGTCAGGTTGCCCGTGTTGGTTTCAAGCTGCTCGATTTGGGTAGTATGCCCCTCAACGGTGTGGTTTAGCATGGCGAAGTCCCTGCCTGCCTGGTTGGCCTTGCTGGCCGCGTCGTGCACGGCAGTGTCAAGGGATTGCATCGCGCCGTTGAAATCGCCGAGCCATGTAGGCTGGTCGTTGTTTATGAAAATTGGCAGGCTGTAATTGGGCGTTGATTTAGAATGGCTCATTCTAATCACCCTTTGATATGCCGTGAAATAATTTCGATTAGCTTTTGCACGAATGCATACGATACGCAGTTATTCATTGGCAACCCCCAAAGTCACAATCACACCGTTGCCGCTTACATCTTCCACGAGTTTTACCTTGCCGTATGCAACCTTGCTATCAGCGCTTGTTTTGGCCGCATTGGCAGCAGTAAGGGCCGTGTTGGCCGTGGATTGAGCTGCTTGAGCCGCATTTTTAGCACTCGCGGCGTCGGCAATAGCATCCGTCGCATCTGATTGTGCAGACTCGGCTGCAGATTTGTTGGCATGCATCGTGCTGTCAATTGTTGTAAATGCCGGGTTAAGCTGCCCGATGACGTGAAATTCCTCGCCGTTTTGCCACTGTGGCAGATTGTAATTGGAAGTAGCCATTTTTCGAACTCCTTACACTAGAATCAACGTGTCTTCGTTGCGTGCGAACGCAACTCCATTGCGCACCAATTGCGCATAGAAATCATAGCTCAACAATGCGAAGCATGTGTCGAAATCTCGGGCGAAATATCCGTTGCTGTCATAGAAATACGCTGTCATGCCGCATGTGTCATAGTCAATCGCCGTTACCGAAAACGGTCTATCAAAATCGTACACATGTTCTATCGTCTTAGAAATCGGTTGCAAATCGCCGTATGTTGGGTCAAAAGTCATACCATCGAATTCAGTTAGCTGTTTAATCAGGGAAAGCAGATAGTTATATTTATCAGCCAAATCCTGCGAAATGGCCCCGTCTTGCATATCCACGTATGCTTTTAGCGAATGTGAAGCAGCTTCAATTAGGGCCTGTGCTTCATCTTTGGTCAAAAAATCGACGCCAATATTGCTTGCATACAGATACAGCCAATGGATTTGGTCCTCTGGCGTGCGCATCTGGTCGAACGTCATCGAATCAAGCCCCGTATATCCGGGCATGCTAGGTTGCATGTTCTTCGCCTGCGTGCTCGCCGCGTTCTGGCCCGTGAGGGCCGTGAACCCATAAGGCGCGTACATGTCACTTCAACTCCTCTCGCTGCTCCAGAATGTCGATAGCTTCCGCCACTTCGGCCAAGCAGGACATAAGGCTCAAATGAAGCTGATGGAGCGCCTTATACATGGGCACATCGTCACGCTGCATGGCCCGCTGGGCTTCGCTCGAAATGTATTCCACCTGGCTTTCGAGCTTGATTCTCTGGTATACCAAATCGTGCTTGTGCAATGTTCCTCCTTACATCGGCAAATCGTCCCAAGTCTGCATGAACAGCGGTTCCAGCGACGCGAATACGAGGTTGTCCGTTGCCACGAAACTCGATGTCATCATATCATAGACGGCATTGCCCACGCTGCCCGAGATAGTTTCGTAATGTGTCTTGGACGTGCCCTTTTGGCTTCCGTCGTTCGTCTGCTTGTTGAGTCCCGTGAGATATTGCTCGCCGTCGGGGTTGTTCAAGTAAACCTGGGGAGTGCTCGAAGTGGTCGCGACGCCTACGCCTGTGGAGCTTCCCTCGCTCTCGCTGTTATTCCACCCCTGCGCAGTGGCGAAGGGATTGAACTGTTCCCTGCGCACAAGCTCATACACCTTGTTATAATTCGGCATCTGCTCGTTCATGCGCCTATTCAGATAGAAAATGAACATTGCGGGCGTGTCGCTCGCGATTCGGCGGTAGGCGAAGTGATTCCAAATCGCGCGGTTGAGCTTTTCGCGATAGGCTTCATCGAAAATGGGGTATTCGCGCATGCCCCAGTCGTACCCGAGCGCGTCCGTAATGTCGCGAAGCGTGTATTGGTGTTCTTCGAGCGTCGTGAAGTCGTTGTTGCTAAACGTTAGCATTGGTGGCTCCCTCCTGCGGGTAGATTTGTCCGCCGCTGTCCAAGAATTGCGAGCCCTCCGCAATAGGCCAGCTATCGTCGGTTTGCGGCATATGCGGTACGCTCCACTTCACATCGCAATTCCAGCCGTACATGTCGTTTATCTTCTGGCAGAACTCCTTGCGCGGTTTCAAAAACGAATTGCGCTGAATCATGAATTGCTCGTTGTTAGCCAACGTCTCGGCGGTCTGCACGCGCTCCTTTTTCTCGGCCGCCGCGTTGTTGTCGATGCCGAGCATCGTGTAGACGGCAGACACAATTTTCAATTCGTCGTTGAGGATATCGCTGCCAGCGTAGGCCGCCTTGTTCATGGTCTGCAGCACTTGGATGTTTACCGCCTGCATTCCGCTCGCGTTCATGAAGATGGCAGGCTGTCCCGAATCGATGCGGTTATACATGTCCTGGGCCTGCTTCTTCGAATATTCGTCAACGCTTATGACGTACGGAACGCGCATCGCCCTCACGTGCTGGTCCACCGTCGTATCCATGTCGGCCAAACGCTGCGCCTGCCTGTCCAAAAGCTGCAGGATAGGAAAACGTGCCAGGTTGTCCCAACAGATGACCGCATCGGGATGCATAATCTCGCATTTCTTGCCATATTGATTGGAGCCCGAGCGGTCGAACCAATAGTTGCAGTGGCGGCGCTGGCGATTGCCGTTAGGGCTGTAGATATCAATCGTGTTCGGATTCCGGTACAAATCGAGATTTCCTACAGGCGTCATGCGCCCTGCCCAATACGTCATGATTCCCGATGTTGAGCGCTTGGTAGCGGCGAAGCTGCCCCAGCCGCACAGAAGCGTCTCCAGGTATCGCGCGTCCATGCCCGCAGGCAAACCGCTCCATTCGAAGCGGGAAATGGCGGCAGTCCAAAACAGCTGTCGCCAATAATCATAGGTTCGGTATTGCTTGACAGAAGCTTGCCAGCGCTTTACGTATCGCTTGCCGAAACACGACACGTCAGGTGGCACGAACTCGCAGGGGTCCCAGATTGCAGGTGTCATTACGTCTCCTTTCGTTAATAAGAGATATTATACAGCGGCGCATTGTATTCGGCCGGGTCAGTCGGACGGAGCTCGGTATGCTGGATATCGTTTGGCTCTCCCCAAACAGTCACGCCGCGCTCGAGGATGCCGCGAATGACGTCCTTTTCTGCTTCATTGGCCTTTGCGCAGTCGATATACGTTTCCGACGCTTTCCAATAGCTGAATTTTTTCATCACTTTAAGTTTGGTCATGTCGCCCTTGATATTGATATAGCGGTGAATTTGGTTGCCATACCGGAGCATGTAGTCGCATGCGCCTTGGAAAGCCGCGCCGTATGCCTGCTTATACACTATGCCGAATCCCGAAAGGCCATTCTTCCACATGAAGCCGTTGCCGCCGAGCTGTCCCGCCGTGGATGGTGGTGTGAGCTGGGCGTCTTGGTAGGCCGCGTTGATACCACGTATGGTGTTTTCATAATCGCCCTGATTGACCTGATTGGCAAGGCTGAGATTGTTGCCCGCGACCTGCCTTGCGAGGTTGACATTGTTGGCATTCTGGGTAGCGCCTGTCATGTTGCCGACGATATCCTGCGCGCTCCCCCATGAATTAGCGCCAATCTGACCCATGGCGTTGCCTAATGCCCCGTTGACAAGTCCGCCTATGGATGGTGATGCCCATCCTCCGAAGCCGTCCTGCGAAACCACTGGGGCTGTAACTGCCTGCTGCCCGATAGCATTGGCGAGCCCGTTAGGCGATGCATTGAAATTCGCCTGGGTATTCTCCGCCCCGAGCATGGTGTTGTTGTAGGCATTCCGTGCTCCCATATTCGATTTGTCGAGCGACCACGCTGCGTTCGAATACTGATACTGTCGAGTGTTCGTGGTCGATGCCATATACGTGATGTAGTTGTTGTTGACGATGGAGAACTGCGGGAAATCCGTCAACCACAGGGCCGTATCCAAAAAATCTCCACTGCCAATAACGCATGTGCTGGGTTTTCCGTCGCCAAGCCTGACGAATTGATAAGTATCATCCTCAATCGATTCATCAGAGCCATTGCAGTTGTACAGCGTAGGCACCATGGCTATACGCGCGAAAGGCGCAACGGCGCAACACACGGCGAGCAACGAAATCTTGCTCCCCCACAAAAGCTCGGGTCGCAAGAAAATAGAGTTTCCCGAGTACGTCGTAAGCTCAATCACTGAATATGGATAGCATAGCAGCTTCTTATAGGGCTGCAGCGTGTAATCCTGCCCGAATCCCCAATCAGAAAGCTTCTTGTATATATCCGTAATCTCAATATATCGCTTGCCGGTAAGCGCGTCGGTATCGCCGATGAAATGCATCATCACGCCGCTATTGCCGAAAAGCTCTACCTCTGGACCCGCGCTCAAAAGACGCGAGGGAAAAGTCGTTACAGACACGATGCATTGAGCGACCCACGATTTTTGCTGCAACGCTTCCATAAACTTCTTGAAAACCGTCTGACGCATGGAGTAGACGTTGCATCCTGACGGCAAGCCGTCCGTAGATTGCCCGTCCGCCACATTGAGGTTAGGCGAATCAATCGTGCCGGGGTCGGCTGCCAAATTGGCGGTAGACGTGACAATGACCCAGCCAAGCTCACCCGTATCCGGTTCTGTGAACGGAAACCATTCCTTGCCGATAATCGCATACGTGTTGCCTACGCTCACGCCCTCGTCGATATCGCAATATCGGCGCAGGACGTTGCCCGTGATAGCGGTAAGGCTTTGGTTCATGGTCGCATTGGAAATGGCCGCGTGTCCCGATACCGCGAACAAACGGTCGATGGATACGCCGAATTGGTAGGTTTGGATAACGTCGAGCTGCAGGGTTATCATCGTCGTTTGCGGATTGATATAGCTCGCGGACGTGATGAAATAGCACAACCGGATGGGTTTATCCTCGTATTCCACTGGTTGCATCGGGTTTTGCACGACAACATAATTGTATTTGTATGCCGCCGAATACGGCACAGGAATATTGATAGGCTCATTCGGTGGAAGGTATGAGAATTTGGCCGAAGTCCATCGCTTCGAATCGCATGCGTAAGCCGTATCGAAATAATCGTCTCGCTGTTGCTGATTGTCCCAAATCACGATATCTCGATAATTCGCATCCCAAGGCACCTGCAGCAAAACCAGTTCTGTGCCTACGGGCCACGTGTTCGGCGTCAAAACCTGTGGAATGTCTGGCATATATCCTCCTTAAAAGAAAAGGGCTGCTCTTGCGAACAGCCCTCATTATAAGTCATCAAATTGCTTACGCGGTAACGGTGATGCTTACCTTGGCAACAACATTGGCCTTGGTCGGGTCCCCGCCCTTCGCGACGAGCACGATTGTAGTAGAGCCCTCGGCAATGCCAGACACAGTGAGAACATCGTCTGCCACGTTTGCGACGGTCGCAATCGAATCGTCTGCGCTGTAGGCTTCATAGCTCTTATCAGTGCCGTTGGCAGGGGTCCACGTCAAAGCGGAAGTCGCGTTCGCGCCAACCTTGACATTGACCTCTGCGCCTGCAAGGGCCGTCATATAAGTAGCGCCTGCAACGGTGACGGTATAAAGCGCCTGATACTGAGAATCGGTGACAGACGTCGCGGCAATAGTCACCTTGTCGATATCGTGGCAGTTGCCCGAATGGAAAACGCCGTTCGAATCAACGAACATTTCGGCAGGCAACGTCTGCACCGCGCCGCGTCCGTTGAATGCCTTGATGGAGTACACAACAGCCTGATTGGGAGAATTCGTGCCCGTGACCTTGGCGATAAGCTGAACATCCTCGCCAGGCTGAATAGTCGAGGAAGTGTTTCCTGCTGCATCCTGCAGCGTAACACCCGTGTAGGTTGCCTGGGCAGCCGTAATCTCCGAATCGGGACGCGTGGAGAACATCGTAGCGCCAAGGAAGATGGTGTACGAAAGCACTTGCCAAATGTGGTAGAAGGTGTTGTACGAAAGGTTGTCGGGGTTCATAGGCGAAACCATGGAAAGCGGACCGAGCGTATCCACGACCTGAAACCACTCCTCGTCGAGCAAAAGCGCCTGGCACCCTGAAATGGGCAGCTCGTCGAGCACAATGATATCATCGGCGATAGGCTTCTGTTTCTCATTGTGGAACGCGTACGCCATGTTTGCTGCTTCGAGCGCAGCATTGACGTCAGCATCAATGAGCGCGATAAGGCGGTTCGACCTGGTTGCCAAACCCTTGTTTCGGCCCTCAGGCGAATACTCGGTTCGGAAATATTTCATCTTGGTATACGTAGAATTCATCGCCGTAATGAGCTGCACGCCAGCCGAAATCTTGGTATCGAGATTCGCGCCGAGGTCGTGCATATCGGGAACGTTGATATTCCAGAACCCCCACAGATTATCGTAGGTTTCCAAAAGCGAACGCATCAGCAAATACTCGTCATTGTTAGCAGAAGCAATAGGAGCTTCGGTGAGCGAATTGAAGAATGCGGAGATGGATTCGCCCTCAATAAAGGAGCCGCGCATAACATCCTCCATGGGGATGTTGATGACGTATTTATCGCGGCGATTCTCGGTGTGAAAAATCTGATGGATATCAGGCTCGCGACCCTCGCGACCGAAGACGTTCTCTGCCTTGGCGTCATACGCTCGTGCCTTGATAAGATTCGTCTGCACTTCTTGGATAGTACGGCCATAACGCAAGGCAGGATGCTTGAGCTTGGCAAGCGGATTCGTGAAGTTCATTCGGTCATTGATTTGCACGCGTCCGATACGCCCAAGGAACACGTTCCAAAACACATCCCAATTGGGGGTATAGTTGTTCATCGCCTGCAGCGTGGCCGCGATGCTGCCTTGCGTGGTAGCAGGCACTCGTTCTTTGTAGTCGTTCGGCGCGTACTTGCGCACGGTATCAAGAATCTGGGCGTTGGTCAGATTCAAGCGGCCCTCTTCATTTGTCAATTTAGATTTTGCTGGCATGGTATCTCCTTACAATCCAAGCATGGAATCGAGGTCAAGGGCTTCGCCGTCCTCGCCGAAATCTTCCGGCTCGGAATCGGCGTCCGCGTCCTCGCGGCCGATGGAAATAGTCGCAAGCGCTTCTTTCACAGCGGCGAGTTCGTCTTGCATCGCCGAGAATTGCTCGCGAAGCTGTTCCACTTCGCCCCAATCATGCTCCTCAACTTCCTGTTGCTGTTCCTGGGCTTCCTCTTCCTCGGCGGGGTCTCCGCTTTCCTCTTCTCGGGTTTCCTCTGCTTCGGTCTCTGCCACCTGGGTTTCGTCCATACTAGCACCTCCAAATTCGCGACGATATGAACGGCCCTATAATAGCACGAAACCCCAGCCCGTGTTTCGGGTGGGGTTTCTCATGTTGCCCAGCTCACGTCCCTAGCCCATGGAAGTGTGCCCACTGGACGCGGTCCCTGTTAGGGTTGCAGTCGCGCCGTCTATCCGCCTGCGGCATGAAAAGAACGCACCGAGCTCCTATATTATGGATGAAGCTTATACACGCTGTCAACCAGCACAACGCCACCAGGCACTGTTTTTGGCATGAGCTTCGCGAACAACGGACAAACTTTCTCCTTTCCATCCCTATCCTCAAATGCATTAGAAAACCCATATTCAAAATTGTCCCAATCCACTAGCCGCTTAACCGAATCAGGCATGCCTGCGCACGTGACAGAAAATTCATCGTTCAAATCCCAAATATACGCTTTCGCGCGGAGGTGCTTGGCCCTGCTAAACGTACCCTCAATCTTCCAATTGCATAGCGCCTTATCATCAATAGGTATGCCGCTCGGAATTTCGGTGCCGAGAAGATGCATCGAATCGGTGTCGCAGTAAACGAAACGGTCGCGATTGTTCATGATAGCGAACAGCAATTCGCGCCTGGCATAAGCGGTGCAAAACGTTCCCACTGGTAGATACACCGGGTCTCGATATTCCGCTTCTCCGAGCACGTAATGCACGGTGCCGTCAATCATCACCGGACGTTTCGAAGTAACGTCAGGGTTTGTGGCGAACTTTCCATAAAGGTTGTTGAGCATCAGTTTCGCAAGCTGCCGCATTCCTCCCGTTGAAGTTTCCTTAACATGCCCCCAGTAATCGATATACGCGTCGAACATGCCCGTACGCTGCTGAAATTTATAGCCGCCTGCGTACTCGATAACGTCGATATCGTACATTCGTTGCATAATCTCCCAGTCAACCGAAGTTACTGTTATCTCAACAGGCGAAATCGTCTCGCGCACGTATTCATGCTGTCCGTAGAATCCCTTGCCTTTGAGTTGGATGCAGGGTATTCCATCCTCTTTTAGGAAGAATTCGACAACCATTCGTTGCACGTAAAGCGGATATTGCTTATCGTATTCGTACTCTCCCTCGAAAAGGATTGGCACGCCGCACGGATAGGGATACTTCTTCATGACCGAAGGATACATCGAGTTATAATCAACCGATACCCCAGGCCCCACAACCTTGCCAACGTACTTTGGCTCGACATAGGTATACCCGCCACGATACGACTTCCGTATATCCGCGTCAGCTTCGAGCGAAAGCGTCGGAAACCATGTCTTGAATTTCTTCTTGCCGAGCTGCTTCTTAAAGAAGTCGAACGCATTCGCGCCTATCGTCATTTTCTCCAAATCCTGCTCGAAGTTCTGGTAAAGCGCGTGCGCAGGTATCTGCACGTCATGACAGATATATTCGACTTCTTCCGGCGTGAGCTTATGGCCTGGCTCACGATACGCCCGATAATCGATGATGCCCTTTTGTTCGGGCGTGTTGAAGGTTTCCCCCAATTTGTCCACCGACATGGGGAAAACCTTCAAACTGTCCTGGTAAATGACGCGCTGCCCGTTCCTGAAATGAATCTCAATTTGATAGAATTTGCCCTTGTTCGAAATGAGCGAGGTAAATTCACCGCAACGAGGATATTCTGGAACCCACTCGTAACCGCAGCGCATCAGATAGTCGATGATGAACTTTCCGTCAAATCCAAGGTTGTGGAACCAAGCAACGGAGCACTCGCCACGAGATAGCCAATTCATGAATGACTTGATTGAATTGCCATATTTTATATTGTCTGGATTCGCGACCTCACAAACGGCCCAGGCCCAAACGCGACAATCGTTTGGGTCTGTGGTAGTCTCGAAGTCGGCGGTAAATACGGACGGCACGACTAAATGATATTCGAACCGCGAGCCTGAACCATTTTCTTAGCTGCACGCTTCATGCCCGTAATCCTGCGTTTTCTCCGGGTCTTATCGAGACGTGCAACAACTTTAAGCTCGTCGTAACCGCCGCCAATGGCGTATGCCTTATACAGATAAGACCGTATATCGTCGAACGTATCGCTGCTCATAGGACGAACACGAGTCCCAGGGTTGCGCGACGCAGCCGACACATACTCAACGGACATAAGCTCCCACACTGGCAAGACCGAAGACGCTATATCGAACTGGTCAGGAGTCATGTTTCTAACCAGTTCGCTCAAATCGGATAATCCCAGCGTATCGAGCATCGTCATCATATTCCTCTTCTGAATCTTGCGATAATAAGTAAACTTATGCTTATTTCGAGCTTCGAAATTCTTAACGCGTCGCTTAGCCACAGCCAACGAACGCGGTTCTGTCATTTTATCCACGTCGATAGGCGTCAACAAGCCGCCAATAGATTCCTGATGGGCCAACAGCCCCTTCTGATGTGCTCGATACTGCTCCCACAAGTCGGGCGCGATGCCTTGTATGCGCTTAGTCTCGCTCGCAACGAACTTGTTGTGAGCCTTGATAAGCCTGCGCGACTGGATGATATATGACTTGGGAATAACATCACCAGAAACCGAGCCGACGTAAGCGCCTTTTTTGTTAAAACGGTCGAGCTGCTTGGCATAACGCCTACGCTGAACAGGCGTCATGGCCTTTACGCTGCCCCATGATTCGCGCGGCGATACCTTGTCGATACTCTCCTGCGACGCGCCCTGCTTACGCAAACGGTATTCCTTGTCGCGCGTTCGCTTTTGCAAAACACGAATATCATCCAAGCTTACATCGACTGTATTAGCCATAGATACCGCCCTCGAACTAAAAGGGCTGCTATTAGCAGCCCTCAACTCTTCCAACCTTTGGTGCTGTTATGCTACTGAACCACGCTGAAATACTTCATGGAACGGCCACCCTGGAGCTGTTTCGTGCCGAACTTGATGGTAATGGGCTCGTCCGTGAAGTCCTTGCCAAAAGCGGCCACGAGGTTTTCAGCCGAACGCGCGATGCCCTCGGACTGCGAGAAATACGCTCCGTCTTCGGTGATGAAAGTGGTGAACTTGGCAGGTTCTACTTCCCCCGTTGCCACGTCAATGCGGGTGCCGGACTGAACGATAACGCCCTGCAGCGTCAGGCTGTCAATGCCGGAATCAGTAAGCGAGTCAGCGCTGTTGAGTGCATTAAAGAGCTTCACCTTTCCTGCACGAGACATAGTGTCGAACGCGAGCGCAGAACAGGCTGTTTCACGCGCGCTTTCGATAGCGGTGGTTTCGTTTGCGAGGATGATTTCTTCTGTCATGATTGTTACTCCTTTTACTCAATCTGATTGGCTGTTGCAATGAACTCTTCCACTGACATTTCGTACACGTGGGTTTCTTTGTCAATCTTGTTGATGACGATTGACTGATTGTGCCACTTCTTGCGAAGAATGACACTTGCTTTATTGCAAGATACGTCTTGGGGAATCACGTCCACAAAGTCCTCGAATTCCCCATACTCATTGACGCACTGCCCTAGGCACGCGCTTGTGGTAATGGTACGTTTGATTTTGTTTACGTATGGCATTGGGTTCCTCCTTTCGGGTGTTCTCAGCGGGTTTCGCTTGCAGCGATATTGTCGCATGTGGTTCGGGAGGGTGTCAAGTGGAAATTTTGAAAAAGTTCAGGTGGACGTGATAGGTTGATACCTTGATAGCACGCATGTGAAGGGTGAGGGTTGGTTTTGAACGGAATGGTTTGGACATAAGCCGGTAGGGAACGAATGGAGGGG
>ERZ1034917.1140-NODE-1140-length-18207-cov-8.515260_pt1 | contig 18207 bp, 18 predicted proteins | sample MGYA00520605_ERZ1034917 | MGnify/ENA primary metagenome ERZ1034917 (study PRJEB33766, sample SAMN09781784) | gut metagenome | biome: gut microbiome | host: Homo sapiens | place: Madagascar | study: EMG produced TPA metagenomics assembly of the PRJNA485056 data... | reverse complement strand
CTCTTAATCTTATTTATTTTTATGATAATTACGCCTGTTTTCGCTTTAAATGGTAACTTCAAGATTGATATACCAAACGTAAAAAATATACTCCAAAATGTCAATTTATCAAAAAACAAAACGAATGACGATAAGTTTAAAGTGCTAGATAAATCAAATGGCGAAATAATTGATGTAAATGTACGGGAATTTTTGTGCTTGAGTGTTGCTTGCGAGATGTCACCGTTAAATGAGGTGGAAGCTTTAAAGGCACAAACGGTAGCTGCTTACACTTACTTTAAAAACTTACAAGAAAATCAAAAAAATAAGCCAGACGATGGTTTAAAAGGCTGCGATTTTAGTGTTGATTCAAAAAATCGAATTTACTATATGACTCCCGAAATGTTAAAAGAGCGATGGCAAGAAAATTTCGAGAAATATTACGATAAAATGATGAAAATAGTCGACAGTGTCTACGGTGAAAGTCTCAAACAGAACGGTAAATATATTGAAGCTCTTTATCATTCCATATCTAGCGGGAATACTGAAAATTTAGAGGACGTTTTTGGAGGAAATGCAGATTATTTAGTGTCTGTGCCAAGCCCCTATGACCTTTCAGCTCCGGGCTATCAAAGCAAAAAAGAATTGTCGCTAGATGAATTTAAAACAATTGCGCAAGATAAATTTCAATCAAATTTTAATGATGATGTTAACTCGTGGGTGCACGAAAATGAACGTACTCAGGCCGGAATGATAAAATCCATTAACATTGGCGACAAAACTGTTAATGGCAGACAGGTAAGAGAAGCTTTCGAACTCCGCTCTTCAAACTTCACAATAAATATTTGCGATAATAAAGTTATATTCACAGTAAAGGGATACGGCCACGGCGTTGGTATGAGTCAATACGGCGCAAACGAGATGGCAAAACAGGGCGCATCTTATAAGCAAATTTTGTCTTGGTATTACCCCAATACAAGCCTTGAAAAGGAATAAAATCAGCATGAATGTATAAAGCTTTTTGCACAAGCGCATACTGATTTTAGCAAAAGTAAAACTTGAATTTTGAAGGGGAAAAAACAATGAATACAAGTATACAAAAAGTAAAAGCATTGGAAATTCTTGATTCTAGGGGATTTCCTACAGTATGGGCTTCTGTGACTTTTTCGGATGGAACCTGCGATAGTGCTAGCGTACCGTCCGGTGCATCCGTGGGAAAAAATGAGGCACTTGAATTAAGAGACCAAAATAGTAACCGTTTTTTTGGAAAAGGTGTGACAACTGCCGTAAAAAACATTAATGAAATTATTTCTCCTGCTTTAGTCAGGCTAAAAAATCCAGATTTGTGGAGTGTAGATAATTTATTAATGGAACTTGACGGTACTAAAAACAAGTCAAACTTAGGTGCAAACGCAACGTTAGCTGTATCTATGGCTTTTGTGAAAACTGCTTCAAAATTTTACAACATGCCACTGTTTAGATATCTCGGTGGATTTTCCTCAAAGAAAATGCCCACACCAATGATGAATATCTTGAACGGCGGTGTACACGCTTCAAACAATGTAGACATACAAGAATTTATGATAGTTCCGACAGGAGCTAATAGTTTTCAAGAAGGACTACGCTGGTGCAGTGAAATATATCATACATTAGGGAGCATATTGAGAAGCAACGGCTATGAAACCTCTGTTGGAGATGAAGGCGGTTACGCGCCAAACTTGACTTCAGACGAAGAAGCTATCGAGGTTATAATTTCAGCTATAAATCAAGCCGGGTATAGCACAAATGAAGTGAAAATTGCTCTGGACGCGGCTAGCAGCCAATGGCATTTTGGGAACAACTATACGATGTTGAAAAGGCAGAAATCATTTACAAGCCAAGAATTAGTTGATTTCTGGTACAACTGGTGCGAGAAGTATCCTATTATTTCGATAGAAGATGGAATGTCCGAAGAAGACTTCGATGGGTGGGCTATATTGACTGAAACTCTGGGTAGCCGAATACAGCTAGTTGGGGACGATTTATTCGTTACGAACTCAGAAAAGTTAAAACATGGCGCCAAACAAAATCTTGCAAATTCCATATTAATTAAGCCAAATCAAATCGGTACATTATCAGAAACATTTGAAACAATCGAAACCGCAAAATCTCTAGGGTATAGCACTGTAGTGTCGCATCGCTCTGGCGAGACGGAAGATACTTCCATAGCAGATATCGCTGTTGCTTCCAGCAGCTGGTTAATAAAATCAGGTGCGCCATGCCGAAGCGAAAGAGTCGCTAAGTATAACCGTTTACTTGAGATAGAGTCTATGCTTAAAACAGAGGATACACAAAAAACTTTTTTTAACAAAAGAAGTGAATTTATAAAAAACTATAATTTTTTTAACGATAAACGAGAAAAACAACATTCTACCTTTCAAAGCAAAGGAATGAATAAACCAAAGCACGGATATTTGCTAGAGGTATGACGCCGAGCTTTAACTTGACAGTTTAAGAAACTTATTATAAAATAGTTTGTAAATTTAATAAATGCGGGGTGTATTTATGAAAAAGTGTAATAAATTTAGTATATTAATCGCAATAGTCGCCACAGCCGCTACTATTGCCGCTGCAGTTGCTACAGCTATTGTTTACTTTGAGAAAAAGAAAAAAGACGAAGAAGAACTTGAAGAGTACCTGGATTATTCAATAGTATAAATTTGAAAGCAACCACAACATTGTGGTTGCTTTTAAGTAAATGTAAATAAATAAAAATCAAACGTGTTTCCCTTTTTAATTTAAGAAGACGCATTTAACATCATGTCTTTTATTTTCATAAGCCTCACAGAATTACTGCGTTCATTTTCATCTATTTTTGCCGATATATATTTTATATTCGTTTGGGCTTCCGGAATAACAATATATTCAAGTGCATTTACACGCCTGTTTGTTTTTTCTATTTCGTAAGATAATTTCTGGCATACTTTTTCACATTCTGCAAGTTTTACCATATCCTTGAAAATTTCAAATAAATTTTCAAGTGCTTCATCTAACGCTGCACTTGTAGTAGCAAAACTGTACGGGAAAATATCGGCCTTTTTATTAGTTTTCATTCTATAGGTAAATTGCGGTACTTTAACACTCATTATGCTTTTGTATTTTACATCTAAAAATACGTCTTGTTTAGGCGACAAAATCGCCGTTTTAAGTTGCTCGCTTCCCATTTCCGCTTGAGCCAAAATAAAATCATCGTGATACCTCTTTATTGAGTCTTCTACTCTGAGTCTTAAATTTTTATTTTCTTCTATTAACTTTAAAAACTGTCGCATCATCTCATCGCGTTTATCTTTTAAAAGCTTATGACCACGTCTTGCGGTAAGTAATTTCTTTTTTAGCCTGGTAAGTTCCATTCTCGTCGGGGTAACAGCAGTATTCACTAAACTATTCACCTACTTTGCGATAGTACTTATCTATAAATTTATCATCTATTCTTTTCAGCTCAGACTTTGGCAACAATGACAAAAGTTGCCAACCTATATTTAATGTCTCTTCAATGGAACGATTATTTTCATAGCCTTGAGAAATATACTTCTGTTCAAACTGATCTGCAAACTTTGCGTAAATTTTGTCCATGTCACTAAGAGCTGCTTCACCTAAAATCACCATAAGCTCTTTTGCTTCTTTTCCTCTCGCATAAGCTGAAAAAAGCTGATTCATCACACTGGCGTGGTCTTCTCGAGTTTTGCCCTTCCCTATCCCTTTATCTTTAAGTCTAGAAAGCGATGGCAAAACATCAATTGGAGGGATTATATTTTTTCTGTAAAGTTCTCTACTCAAAATAATTTGCCCTTCTGTGATATACCCCGTAAGGTCCGGTATAGGATGAGTTTTATCATCTTCCGGCATAGTTAATATCGGGATTAAAGTAATACTACCATTTTTGTCCTTTTGTCGTCCTGCTCTTTCGTAAAGCGAAGCTAAATCTGTGTACATGTATCCCGGGTACCCTCTTCTACCAGGGACTTCCTTTCTTGCTGAAGAGACCTCCCTTAATGCATCTGCATAATTAGTCACATCTGTCAAGATAACCAATACATGCATACCTTTGTCAAAAGCCAAATATTCTGCTGCTGTAAGAGCCATCCTAGGTGTAGCTATTCTTTCTATTGCGGGATCGTTTGCCAAGTTTATAAACATAACGCTGCGGTCTATTGCCCCTGTTTCCTTGAAGTTTTCAATAAAGAAATTTGCTTCTTCAAACGTTATACCTATTGCGGCAAAAACTACAGCAAATGCATCTTTAGTCCCTACAACTTTCGCTTGTCTTGCTATTTGAGAAGCAAGGCGAGCATGAGGAAGGCCACTTCCTGAAAAAATAGGCAGCTTTTGTCCTCGTACCAACGTATTTAATCCATCAATAGCTGATATTCCAGTTTGTATAAATTCACTCGGGTAGTTTCTCGCTACGGGATTCATAGCAAGGCCATTTATATTAAGGCGTTTTTCAGGAATTATCTCAGGTCCATCATCTATCACCTTGCCTAAACCGTCAAACACTCGCCCTAATATATCTTCAGAAACTGGCAGTTGCATACTCCTGCCCAAAAACTTAACTTTGCTGTTTGATAAATTGATCCCTGCTGAACTTTCAAAAAGCTGTACTAAAGCATTTGTCCCATCTATCTCTAAAACTTTGCATCGTTTTTTTGTACCGTCTTCAAGCTCAATCTCTCCAAGGTCATCGTAGTTAACATTGCTTACCCCTCTTACTAAAACCAGCGGACCAGACACTTCTTCTATAGTTTTATATTCTCTTGGCATTATTCTTCCTCCTCTCTCACAGCGTTTTCAGCTTCTTTTGCCATTCCTTTGAGTATTTCCTCATATTCTTTTTCAAGGTCATCTTTTTCCACATATTTAAATCGTCCTATTTTTTCACGACTTTTAAATTTTAAAATTTCTTCCACTTCAACACCATTCGTAATTAGTTCGTTTGCAGTTTCTTGAAATTTAAAAATTAAACTCAGCATGAGAAACTGCTTATTTAATGAAGTATACGTATCTACTTCATGAAAAGCGTTTTGATGTAAGAAATCTTCGCGTATAGATCTAGCTATTTCAAGTTTTAGCCTGTCAGACGCAGATAACGCATCCATTCCAACAAGCTTGACTATTTCCTCTAAGTTTGCTTCTTCTCCAAGAATTTTTACACATTCATGCCTAAGGTTCAGCCAATTTTCATTAACATGCTCACAGAACCATTTTCCTACACTGTCTATATATAGGGAATAGCTGTTTAACCAGTTTATAGCCGGAAAATGCCGCTTATATGCAAGGTTTGAATCAAGCCCCCAAAAAACTTTTACTATTCTTAAAGTCGCTTGAGACACCGGTTCAGAAATATCTCCACCAGGCGGCGAAACAGCACCTATAACGCTAAGAGTTCCTTCTCTTTTATCGTTGCCTTTTGCTATTACTCTGCCGGCACGTTCATAGAACTGAGCTAACCTGCTACCTAAATATGCCGGATACCCTTCTTCACCCGGCATTTCTTGTAGCCGACCAGACATTTCCCTTAAAGCTTCTGCCCAGCGGGATGTGGAATCTGCCATCAAAGCTACAGAGTATCCCATATCTCTAAAATACTCAGCTATAGTAATACCAGTATATATAGATGCTTCTCTTGCCGCCACCGGCATGTCTGAAGTGTTTGCTATTAAAACTGTTCGTTCCATCAGAGAGCGCCCTGTTTTGGGGTCTATAAGCTCTGGAAACTCATTTAGGACATCAGTCATTTCATTTCCACGCTCACCGCAACCTATATATACTATTATATCTGCATCGGCCCATTTGGCTAGCTGATGCTGCACTACAGTTTTCCCGCTGCCAAATGGTCCCGGTACCGCAGCAACTCCACCTTTCGCCATAGGAAAAAGAGTATCTATAACACGCTGACCCGTAATCAAAGGCTCATATGGCATAAGTTTCTGTTTATATGGTCTTGGAACCCTCACAGGCCATTTTTGAAATAATTTAATTTCCTTTTCTTCACCGTTTTCACTTTGAATAACAGCTACTACATCATCGACTGCGAATTCCCCATCGTAAACCTTTTTTATTGTACCATTTATACCAATCGGAACCATTATTTTATGCTTTACTATCGGTGTTTCCAAAACTTTCCCGATAACATCCCCAGAAACAACCTCATCGCCTACTTTGACTTCTGAATTAAAATTCCATTTTTTATCTCTGTTCAAAGGTAAAACTTCTATGCCTCTTTTTAGGTTGTTGCCAGATACCTCTTTTATTTCAATAAGCGGACGCTGGATACCGTCAAATATATTGCCAATGAGTCCTGGCCCCAGTTCTACGCTTAAAGGCTCATTTGTAGATACTACAGGTGCACCGGGACCAAGCCCTGTCGTTTCTTCATATACTTGTACGGATGCGTCACCCGAATGCATCTCAATAATTTCACCAATTAATTTTTCATTACCTACCTTAACAACGTCAAACATGTTGGCTTGTTTCATTTCTGATGCTATAACCAGCGGTCCTGCTACTTTCTTTATTACGCCAGATTTCATAATTTTCACCTCAGTTAAGTACACTTACCATAGGGGCGCAGCCCCCGCGGAGCTATTTTATAGCTCCGCGGATTTCGTTGGTATCAACGAAATTTCAAAAATCAAAATATTTGATTTTTGAAGGGCTGCGCCCTTAAATAGTAAGTAAAAATACCTTCATATCTCTAAAATATTACTTCCTACAGCTCTTTCTATAGATTTCCTAACATTTTCTAACCCTATTTTAGCGCTTTTGTCGCTACCTGGAATAGGAACAAGCGCAGTATTATAATTAGCTTGATAGTATTCTAATCGCTCGTCTAGGTTTTGTGCAACTTTTTCCGTTAAATAAATAATCCCATACTCAAGCTTTAATAGTTCTTTAATTTTCTTTTCAGCTCCAGTAGCATCATCAATTTCAAAAACATCCAACCCAAGTGCCGCAAACCCAATTACACTTTCTTTTTCTCCCATAACTGCAACTTTATGCATAAGTTTGTCGTAACCTTTCTTTTATTGTTTCAGTTTTTAGCCCTATCTTTTTACTTATACAAACCATCCTGACTGTTTTCATTTCATTTTCTTTTGCTAAAAAATAAGCTATAACAGGAGCTACAGTAAAAGAATTGCTTTTCTGACCTTTCGCCAATTTAATAAGTTCATCTTCGATGCATTTATCGAATAAAACTAAAGAATCTTTTAAAACCGCCACGAAAATCCCATAATCTGTAGTTAAAAGGTACTCATAAAGTAAATCTAAACTTTCGCTGGCAGCTTCCACCAATTTTTCTTTATCTAAAGTATCACATTCAACTATAGCCCTTTGCAAAAATTCCTTAGACTTCTCATATTTGCAACTTCTAATTGCTGTTTTTACATTACAGCTTGCAACAAAAAGTTCGGCATACTTTCGCACAAAATCTAATTTGGTACATTTTTTTATTTCATTTATCGCTTTTAACATCCTAGCATCTATAATGGTATCGCACAACTGTCCATCGTTAGTCTTAAGCAACACGTCAAAGGCATCTTTGGCACAATTTTTTATATAAATCGGTAAAGCTTCAAAATTTCGTTCCTTTAAAGCATCCACAATCGCCTCTATTTTGATGTTTCCATAAGGAATAAATTCACCTTCAACACTTTTACCAGTAATAAATGATTTTATCGCTAATTTCAAATTATTAAAGTCAAACCTATACAGTATTAAGTTTAGTTCATCAGGCAAAGCTCCGTTAAAGAGAGATAGTTTCTTGATAACTTTTAAGGCTTTACAGGTTTCAAAAGAAACTATTTCATCTATATTTCCCGTATTCAAGCCATCTGCCCACGAATGATTTTTCAAAAATTTTATACAATCATCATAACTTTTCATTGAAAGCATAGAGTTAATGTCCTGCTGTGTAAGTAGATAATTTTCTAAAAATCTAATATTTGCAACCGCATAAGTATATAATTCCTTAATTTCTATCCCCCCTCATTAAAAAGTTAAGAGAACAATATTTTATTTAACTCATCGCATATACTGTCAACATTGTCGTTAAACAAAGCATCGATCGTACAATTTTCTTCTATTTCACCGTAAGATATAATAAATCCTCCAGAAAAATCTCTCGCTGTTTTTGAAATCTCAATTTTAATATTATTTTCCTTCTCAAGTCTTGAAATTTCTAATTTAAAATTATCCGGCATCCTGTTTAAGTCATCTTCAGAAAAAATTAATATACAGTTGTCCTTCGCCACACGGTTTTTAAATATCTTTAAAAGAAAATCAAAATATTCACAGTCAGGTAAATTCATTAAATACTTTTTGGCGGAATCTATCGTATCAGACACTATTTTAGATTTTTCAGCCAATATAACCCTTTTTTTTTCAATCAAAGCCGATGACTTTGCTCTTTCTACTGTAAGTTTAGCAATCTTTTCTGCTTTATCAGTCATATCTAAGCTCATTCCGGTAGCTTTCTGATTCGCAGCTTTAAAAATGCTTTCAGCCTTTAATTTCGCATCATCTAAAATTTTTCCTGCTAGTTTGTTGGCATCATTTTCTATACTTTTGACTATATTCTCTACACCTGTCATCACAAAGGCCCTCACTACTATAGGTTTATATTAGGAATGTTCAAAATGGCAAGAATAGACGTTAAAAGAGCCAGAAGTGCATATGTCTCAACCATAACTGGAAATGTCATGGCTTTGCCCATTTGGTCAGGCCTTTTCGCTACTATACCTATTCCAGCTACAGCAGCCCTGGCTTGCTTAAGCGCAGACCAAAGTCCTACTATTCCCATAGGAAGGCACGCCGCAAAATATAAAAGCCCTTGAATGAAGCTGACAGTTGTCGGTTCACCCAAAATACCCGTTTGTATGAATGTAAATATAGCAACTAAAAGTCCGTATACTCCTTGAGTTCCGGGTAAAAGTTGTAAAATCAAAACTTTGCCAAACTTTGACGGATCTTCAGTTACAATACCTGCAGCAGCTTCTCCGCCCATTCCTACACCTATTGAAGAACCTATGCCCGAAAGTAAAACCGAAATAGCCGCTCCAAAAATCGCAAAAACTATACCAAAATTATCCATTTAAATATCCTCCTTGATTTTATAATATTTTGTATTTATTGAAAATGGGGAAAATTTTTTGCCTCCACCCTCATAAAACTTACTAAAGAATTCCACAAACTGTAACCTATTGGTGTGAACGTAAGCTCCCAACAGATTTATGCCTATGTTCATTGTATGTCCTATCAAAAAAATAGTCGTAAATACAATAGCTCCAAGTACACTTGAACCTGCGACAACTCCCATTTTATTGAACACCTGCGCTATAACTCCCGTGGCTAACCCCAGAGCCAGAAGCCTTGAGTAAGAAAATATGTCACTTACGTAGCTTGTCACGCCATATAAGCTGTAAAGCCCTTTTAAAAGCCGCTTGAAAGGATTTTTGCTTTCTCTCCCGGAAGTTAGCACAATGGTTAAAGCACCTACTGCTATGCATATCAACGATGCATTCGCGACTGTCCTTGATAATACGAAACTTAAAGTAAGTAATTTTGTCATCATTGGTATCGACAATAAATAAACTACACTTCCGCCTACAAGCAAATACCACGATATTACGTCATAAAATATGTCTTTATATTTTTTTGCCTTGAAAAGTTGGCATATCTTTAAAAACAGGCCCGCAAACAAATGCAAAATACCAAAGCCAAAAGAATATGCTAACATTCTCATAGGTTCATTCAGTGGAACGAACCACAGCGCCGGAATAGTTATTTTATGATGAAAAAACGTTTCTGAAATCACTTCTATGGCATCTCCAAAGTAGCTTCCAAACATAATCCCCCAGAAGGTTGTAGATATTCCACAGTAAAGAAACATATTGAGCGATTTTTTAAGACCCGGCTCCATATTTTTAAATTTTATCAATGCAAATAGACAACCAATAGTAATTAATATTCCGTAGGCAGCATCTGAAAGCATAAGCCCAAATAAAATATAGTAGAAAAACGCCATAGTAGAAGTTGGATCAACTTCACCTTTTCCGGGTAAGCTATAACTTTCCAGAACTGGTTCTACGGGCGAAGCTAAAGCTGAATTTTTTAATAATATAGGAAACTCACCATCTTCTACAGAAGAAAATTCAAACGCCACAGTAAAGTTATTTGATAAAACTTTTTCTAATTTTTTTTGTTCTTTTTCAGGCACAAAACCAAATAGCATAAACGTATGCTTAGTATACTGAAGTTTAGATATAACCTCGTATTTCTCTGAGCGAATACTGTAGTAGTCAATGATAAACCTCATTGCGTTTCTTGCGCCTTCATAGCTTGCTATAAGTTTACCAACGTCATTTACGTCTTCTTCTAAAGCTTTTATCTTCTCAGAAATTTTTTCTATTTTATACTCCGGGGTATGTTTTGTAATGCTAACAGGCGGCGAAAACCCCATATTTTTAAGTGCTTCTTCTACATCTATGCTATTTTCTTTTTTACAAACTACAAAAACATACGTTGCATCTATGCTTTTGCTCACTATTTCAAACTCTATATTTTCAATATCCGGAGCAATTCTCTTAAAAGCTGCCAATAAACTTTCTTCATCTTGTTCTCCTGGAACAGTTCCTATGAAAGCTTTCGTAAATTTTGTACCTTTAAAGTTCATATTCACATCTAAATTCATCCAAGGCTTTAAAGAGTCCTTTTTTAAAGTAAGTCTTACAATTTCTGTCTTTTTCTCTGAAATAGTATTTTGTGCATCGCATATTGTATAAGCTATCCGCATTATTTCCTGTGCATTATCTACGAACTCGTAATAATCTTCCTTAGAGATCGAATCTCTTCCAACCAGCGATGAGACTTTCTTGCCTTTACTCACTGTAAAATGGTCTAAAATTTCCAACGCATCGCTAGCTACTTTTGCGTTACTTCTGAAAACCTCCATAGATTGCTTTGTATCTATCTTTTCAAACAACTCATCTTGCATCTCGCCGTCTTCAACTTGAACCACTCCGGCCCTTTGAAGAGACTCTAATATATTCTTCCTGTCCTTTTTTAAAGCGCACAAAGCAAGTTTTTTCATTTTCACAATAGCCATATACTTTCACCACCTAAAATCAAGTTTGGCATATCATTTCAATTATTTTTTCTATAGCTTTTTTCTTTTTACTTTCTGCTAAATTTCTTATCTCTTTTATTTCTCTGTCGGCTTCTTTTTCAGCGTTTAATAAAATCTGTTTAGCTTCATTTTTAGAAAAGTTAACCCTTAAGTCGGCTTTAGCTTTAACTTCTTTCATTTTTGAAGCAATTACAGTTTCTGCTTCAGCTTTAGCCTTTTCTTCTATCAATCCAGCTTTCTCGCTAGCCAGTTTTTGTAAATTTTCAGCCTCAGCTTCAGCATTTTTTATTTTATCTATAATTTCTTTAGCCAACAAATCACCTCCTATTAATCAGCTATAACTACTCATAAAATTATAAGATACCCCGGACTCAAAATTTATCTTAGAGCTTCCAAAGACTTCGCTTTCAAAAAACTTACCTTTTAATTTTTCACCATTATTCTTGTAAATGATACCATTTCCTTTAGGGATACCATTTAAAAAGTCGCCTGTATACCTGTGGTCAGCGTACAAAACAGTGCCTTTTCCAACAGGTTTGCCATTTTCCAAAAGCCCTGAGTAAAGCCCACCCAGTATTTCCTTTTCTATAACATAATTTGGTCCAAATCTGTAGTTGATATATTCCGTATCGGCCATATCATCACATTCCGGCAGTGGCTGCAACTTTTTTAAGAATACTCTCATACTGTTAAGCTCATTGCCGTTTGCAAAAATACCTTCAAACTCTTTTTCGCCATATTCCGTAAACTTACAGCCCATTCCGTTGCGCTTACCGGCACGAATGTTCCCATCGTAAATTATATTCAAGTCTGGATATTTATACTCTTTTAAATAGACCAATTCATCCTTATCGAAAAGACATTCTTTCACAACTTTACCGTCATATACTTCATTTATTCTGCCTTGTTTATTGCCATTTTCAAAAAATCCTACAAATCTCGGCTTAGCCTTTTCATACGTCAGACCTATACCATTGTATTTGTCGTCCTTCCAGTGACCAACATATTCAAGTTCATCATCTCTCAACTGCTTGCCAAAGCCATATTTTAAGCCGTCTTTAAAACTACCATCATAAACACATTTACCATGTTCAAAAAGTTTCCCTTTGCCGTTATACAAGTTATTTTCAAAGTTCCCCTCATATACTTTTTCACCGTTTATATATAGAATTCCCTCTCCACAATAGGCATCTTCATCGAAATTCCCTTTGTAAATAACTTCACCATCTGAATTAAATTCCAGCAATACGCCCGTAGCAAGACCTGCCTCAAATAACCCCTTCAGGTAATTTCCGTTATTTAAATACTTAGTTCCCTCTTTGTTATACAGGTTGTCTTTCCAGTTGCCTTCATATATTTTACGGTTTTTACTGTCAAATTCGCACGCAAAACCATTTACCTTACCGCATTTAAATTGCCCTTCTATTCTACGTCCATCGTCCAAGTATAAAATGCCTTGTCCATCGTACAGGTCATTTTTCCAGTTGCCTTTATACTTAACCGTACCATCGCGGTTATACTCTACGCCACTGCCACATTTTTTACTGTCAGTTTCCGATAGTTCTCCACTATAAGCCAAATTGCCGTCTTCATCGAATAAAGTGCATTTGCCCATAAATGACCCTGCTTTAAAGTTTTTTACCATAAAGCCTTCGCCATTAGATCTACATTCCAATGCAGGACCAACTCGTTGCCCATCAACTATTTTACCTGCAAACAACAAGTTACCATTCTTATCAAAAATTGTACTTGTTTTCCCTAATTTATCTTTCTCAAATGAACTTAATAAGATTTTTTCACCATTCTTTGAAAATTGCACTCCAAAGCCAGACCTTTGATCTTCCTTAAAGTTTCCAACATAGCAAAGTTCCCCAGAACTATAGCGATAAACTCCAAATCCGTCTTTTTTATCGTTTTTGTAGTCTCCTTCATATGCTGTCACACCGCTTGAAGTCACAGTCCTGCCAAAGCCTGACCTCATTTTATCTTGCAAATGTCCGAAATAAAAAAGAATCTCTCCGCTATCAGTTTTTATAGTTTTACCGTAAGCTTTGCTAAAAGGACAAGCATTCTTTTCTTTATAGCAAATAAACCTTTCAATATCGCTTTCCACACTTTGTTTATCATTGCAACTATCCTGGTTTTCAGGCTCTACAGTAAGTAAAGCATTGTCTTCTTTATCTTTTTCTGCTCGCTCTTTAAGTAAAACAACCTGGCTCTTGGTATAATAACAAAAATTTCCGGCGCTTGTCTTACAAATAAGCATCGCTACACTTTCATCGCCACTTTTTAATTTAGAACACTCTACAGGGTAAATTTCATATGACATGCAACTGCCAGAAAGCATTTTTTCTGTAACTTTTATATTTTCACTATCAGGCAACCTTTCAAATGTAATTTTGCCATATTTGCGATAGTACTCACTTTTCATCCAGTTGTGCTTGATATCAAAAAATATCACTTTCGTAAGTTTTTTATCTGTTCCTTGAACTTGCAGCTGATAACTGCCATCCTTCTCTTCCTTGACTTTCTCAAGAAGTTTGTCTTTCAACATCTTTTTCCATCTAAGAGGCTTATCCTTTTCCAAAACGTACGAATAGTGATATATTTCTCCATCAATTTCTTTTGTTATTTTGTTTTTTTGACGTTTATTGTAAACAAAAAAGTTGTATCGTATTTCTGAAAGTAAATCTGAATTTATATAGTCGCACTGCGGGCAAAATATGGAATAATAAATATTATTTTTACTAAATTCAGTCATTATCAAAAAGCTCCTAACAATTTCTTACACTTCATTAAAAATATATTATATCATCTCAAAAAATTTTTCAAGGATTTTATAAACAATAAAAGTATGATATAATAGTGTAAACTTAAATAAAATTACGACAAAATAAGCGAGGACGTTTTATGATAAATGAAAATATTTTTACATCTACTCTTGCTCAATTGAAAAATTTCTTGCCACATATCTTTTCAGCCTTTGTTATATTGACTGTAGGATGGTACTTATCTGGAAAACTCACAAACATAATAGGCAACGCCATAAGAAAAGCTAAAGTCGATGAGGGTATCATAACGTTTTTTGGCTCTATCATAAAAATTTTATTTCGTATTATAGTGATTTTAGCCGCTCTGTCAAAGGTTGGAATAAATATATCTTCTATGATAGCTGCACTCGGCGCTACTTTTGTAACAGTCGGTATTGCTTTAAAAGACAGCCTTTCAAACATCGCAAGCGGAACAATTATCATTATAAATAAGCCATTTAAGGTCGGAGATTTTCTGGAAATCGGTACTCATTCCGGCAGGGTAGTGAGTATAGAACTTATGTTTACCACGCTTATTACACCTGACGACAAAGAATTAATAGTTCCAAATTCTAAATTAACTTCATGTGAAATAATAAACTGTAGTAAACAGAAAACCGAGCAAGTTGAGTCTACTTACATTCCCAAAAATGTAAAAGATAAGCTTAAACAGATAGTTCAGAACAATACCATAACAAATAAACACAAAGAAGCACCGAATAAACAGTCTCTTAAGGAGGACGACAATAATGAAATTTGATGCATTTTCAGCCGGCATAACTCCCGGAGGGCTTAGAAGCAAAAACGATATTAAATTATTAATTTGCTATATTTTATCCAGCATAAAAGCTGGACTTTCTAAAGAAGACTTAGTTTCAGTGCTTCAGGAAAATAACCTTGCAAATTATTTCGAAATCAACAGCGCTATTTCAGAATTATTAAAAAGTAAAAATATTGAATCTACTGAAGAAAATCCAAACTTGTATACTGTTACAGATTCGGGAAAAATAGTCTCTAGTCAGCTCTATTCGTCTCTACCCATAGCAATACGAGACAAAGCTCTCAATGCTACAATAAAGTTACTTGCTAAAATAAAAAGAGAAACAGAAAATACCGTTTCTATAAAAGAAATTGAAAATGGATATCAGCTTAATTGTAAAATTTCGGGTGGAGATGTAGATTTACTGTCGTTTTCTCTTTATGTACCTGACAAACTTCAAGCCGATATGGTGAAAGAAAATTTTCAAAGTAACCCCGACATAATATATGAGTGCGTTTTAGCTGTTTTAACTAAAGATAAAAATTTAGCTAAAGATATATTGAACAAACTACAGTAAAGCTGAACCGCACGCCAGCGCCAATAACCGAGCGAAATGTTCGCTCGGTTATTGATTATCTTTTCAATACGGAAAAGATAATAATTTGTTTTTCCTCGAAAAACAAATTTCGCTGGCGCGCAATCTAAAAAATCAGCTTTTAGCTTCTATTATTTTAATTTTGTCACTCGATATGCCTGCTTGACCGCAAACTATATCTTTTATAGATATTGCTGAACTTTCATTCAATTCAGCACCTGTTACCACTAAACTGCACTCATCATTCTGCAGAAAAGCCAAACATTCACTAAACCCTTTAGCTCTTACAAGGTTCTCTATGTTAGATTCTTGTTCTATTTTCTGAGCAATCTCCGTAGCTTTTTTTACAGCTTCTGCTTTTGTTTCTTCAGACGACTTAGCATTTTCCAAAATCTCTTTAATAGACTCTGTAGCCTCGTCTCTAGCCTTTTGGCGTTCTGTTTTAGCTTTATTAAAGTAATCTGATGACTCTTTGCTTTCTTCTGCATTATCCTTGTCTGCTTCAGAGTTTTCAGGTTTAGCCTCACATTTCTGAGAATTATTCACAAATTGTGCTTGACCAAGCTCTTTGGTCGACATAATGCTATCAGTCGAAGTTAACTCTTTGTTTGAAGAAAACTGCCAATTCAAATATACAGCCGTTGCTAAAGACATCACTAATGCCGCCAATATAATATGTCTTTTTTTCGAACCCATTTTTAATATCCTCCGTTAAATCATTTAGTTACAAAAACCCTTTTTGATGTAATATTTAGAGCTGTTTTTACAGCATCTCTCACTTTTTCCTGCACTTCTTTGTTATCACCTCCCTCACAAACTACAACCACACCCTTAACCGAAGGCTGCAACTGCGTAACAGACAGCGCCTGTTCTGCGCCATTCGCATCTTTTATTTTTATGTATTTTGTTTCAATATCATCACTTTCTTTTATTTTTCTGGTTTCTCCGTCCATATTGTCGTGGGTAGCCTCTTTGTTCTTTTTTTGTTCTGTGGCATAAACTGTCTGCTGTGAACTTTCAAGCGTTACTAGAACTTTAGCATTTCCCGCTCCTTTAATTTCAGCTACTATGCTTTTTATGTTTTCTTCTAAATTCTTAGCATAACTTTCCATATTACCTGGTAAATTAGTCTCAACAGCCTTTTTTTCGGTGTTCTGTTTTAAAAAACTTGATGCAAATATCAACGCTATACCTACAGTTCCTAAAACTATTATAAACTTTCTTAATTTATCCTGCTGAGAGAAAAGCTCTTTGAATTTTCCTATCAGAAAGCTACTTTTTTTATCATCCATCAATTATCACTTCCTAAAACTTCTACAGACGTTTCCAATTTTTTTGACAGTATCTTTTCTAACTCACCCCTCTTTTTCAAGCTTCCTTCATTAACATAAACTATAATCTTACTAATACATATGCAGTTGTCCTTATCTGTATCCATAAATATATCAACTTTTTTTGTCACTATATTTTCTTTATTCGAAATATCACATACTGTTTCTTTTATTTTCTTTTCAGCTAACTCTTTGCCTTGGGCTTTTATCATATCTTGAAAATTCGAATTTTTTTCATCTATATTAAAATTCTTACTATTTTTAAAGTCTAAATGAATATCTTTAGCTATGTTCTTCAACGGCAAAATAAGCATACATAAAATAAATGCATTTATCACTAGTTTCAAAATTTTTTCCATCTTTTTGCCAGGCGATATAATCTCCAATACAGCTGAAATTATTATAGAAATACACAGTAAGGAACACCATTCTTTTAAAGCCGTCATTAATCATTCCCCCAAAATTTAAAAAGGGTTTGTATTCAGCACTATAACTGTTGATATAACCAAAATTACTACGAAACAAGTTAATACTGCTATTAAAATATTTAAAACATCAGATATGTTCTTTAAAACCTTGTTAATAGGTACGATGCCAAAAGCCTCCCCTATGCCTGCACAAAGTGTCGATAAAAAATTCCACATTACACACTTTACGAAAATCGGAGCAAAAGTTAGAATAACTGCTAACAAAAAAAATGCTCCAACGCTCGATTTAAGCAACTTTACACAGCCTTGCACTGTAAGAAATGCATCGCTTAAAGCGCTACCTACAACCGGTATACATCCGCTTATCACAAACTTAAATGCTCTCGAACCTACACTGTCCACTGCTTCAGCAACTATACTTTGTATTCCAAGTGCTCCCACAAACAGCGTCGATATAAATCCCAAAACCCATTTACATATTTTTGAAAAACTCTTGCAAACACCGGAAAGATTTAGTCCATCTGAAAGTGCAGAAACTATGCCTATAGATAAAAAAATATTTAAAATAGGCATTAAAAATTTCGTCATAACTTGAGCCATGCACTCCCCTAGAGTTAGCATCAGTAAAGAGTAAGACCCCGCCAGAACATTCTGTCCTGTTGCACACATCACTCCTACCATTATCGGCACGTAGCTGAGCAAAAATTTGGAAACTGCCTTTATAACACCAGAACTCACAACTATACTCGTAACCACAGGCTTTACAAATACTATGCAAATCACCAGCACACAAACGAAATTCAAGACTTTATCGATTGACCTTTTATTTAAAGATAGTTTCATTCCACCAAAAAATGCGGCTATCGTTATAGTTCCTACAGTTACGCTCAAAGTTTTTAAAATTTCAGGTACCTGATTTTTAAATTCGCTGCAAAAGTAATTAAAGAAACTTTCCGGCTTTAGTTTTTCAAAATTTTTAGGGTTTAAATCCGCTAGTCCCATATTGTTTAAATCATCTTGCGTTTTTTCAGGTAAATAATCCCTTAATTTATCTGCACCTGTTTCTTTTACCTGTTCATCATAAATTTTCGAAAATTCTTCATTTGCGCAAAAAGCACCAGAATAAGCAGGCTTTACAAT
>ERZ1034917.1138-NODE-1138-length-18231-cov-8.275033_pt1 | contig 18231 bp, 27 predicted proteins | sample MGYA00520605_ERZ1034917 | MGnify/ENA primary metagenome ERZ1034917 (study PRJEB33766, sample SAMN09781784) | gut metagenome | biome: gut microbiome | host: Homo sapiens | place: Madagascar | study: EMG produced TPA metagenomics assembly of the PRJNA485056 data... | reverse complement strand
TATTCAGGTGTATATTACTTAAGATTTATTCTTGGTAATTGGGTAAATGTTGATGGCGTTATCTATGATTGCTTTGATAAAGAAAAGAACACATTTATAGCATTGCCCAAATATCTTGAGGAAGATGGATATGCATATTATGGATGCGACTATGGTACAGCAAATCCTCATGTATACCTCGAAGGCTTTATTGATAGAGAAATAAGTAATATACCTACACTATATATCACAAAGGAATATTATTATTCAGGACGAAATGAATATAACGCAAAATCTGATCAGCAATATGTGGCTGATTTTTTCGATTTTAATGAAGGACAACGATATAAAGGAATCGCAATCGACCCAAGCGCTAAATCATTCATAACAGCATCAAGGCAATCAGGTATCAAGGTTGTTCAAGCAGATAATGATGTACAAACAGGAATCGAACTGGTATATACAATGTTCCATATGGGTTTGATAAAGATAAACGAAGAGAAGTGTCCTAATCTAATGAAAGAATTAGGAACATATATGTGGGACACAAAGAAAGCAGACCAGCTAGGAAAAGAACAGCCAATTAAACAGAACGATCATGCATGTGACGCTCTCAGATATTTGGTAAAGACGTTTATTCGGGAAAGGGAAATATATCCTTGGGCAAAAACACAAAATAAATTGCAAATTTACGAATAAAATTAAAAAAACCTATTTACAAATAGAAAACGTTGTGGTATAATACAATTACAGAAGGTGATAAACACCTAACAAACAGAGCCGAAAGGCAGGAGGATTAAGAATGAAATGGTATAACACCGCATTCAAATACGAATCTATTAGAGATATGGCTTACGACGAATTGAAAGCTGCTGGTATTCGTTGCGATAAGTATATCACCGGAGATGGATATTATTATATCGGCTGGTGTCCCTTTGGTGAAAAACAATATCAGCTAGCTGTACAGATAGTGGCAAGTCACTTAGACTAAATCGAAACAAACGCACAGGTGAGGGGATAACACCCCTCCCAACAGAATAACAAACAGATGGAGGACTTTACGATGAGTAAGAGTCGTAAACCTGAAAAAGATTATTATGCACAGCTTGATAGATGGGTATCTCAATATGAGAAGTATGATTTTAGCGAGGTATCTTCAGATATCATAACCGATAAAATCTGTTGGTGCTGGAAATTCCGTAAAATTACAAAGGAGCAAATGGAAGAGCTTTGTGATAGAATGACAAAGGCGTTTTACGACAAAACAGATATTTTAGGATATAAACAGAGGAGAATAAACAGATGAAACGTATTATGGTAGATAGAACAGAACTTCTCACAATGAGAGAACAAGGCATGACAAACAATGAAATAGCAGAAAGCTTAGGCATTGACAGAAGTACGGTATATAATTACATTGGTGGTATGCCTGAAGAACTCAAAAGGAAATCTCGGTCGGCATCTTATAAGTTGAAAACACTTAATGAAGCTAAGGCAATCGAAAAAGCCAAATTCGACTCTATGATTCCTCAATATGAATCAGAGGTACTCACAAAAAGAATAAAGGCAAATAATATTACAATTGATATGAACTGTAAATCTGGAAGTTGTAATGTTGCCGTATCGTTTGAGTCAAATAATCAAGTAAGAACAGAAAGTTATGCAATCGGTTTTGAATTTGTTTCAGGGTTAATCAATGCTCTGAAAATTGTCAGAGAGGAGATTAACCAAAATGCAACGAATAGGAAGTAAGCTAATGTTAGTAGTAATCATTATGCTGATTGCCTTTTGTGTGGTAGCTCATGCATATGAAGTTAAACAAGGTATTCAGGAACTTCCCCAGGAAAGCAAGGATGAATCCTGGATAACTTCAGACCAATTTTCATATAGTTTAATAGGCAATCTGAAAGATGTCTCAGACGCAATCCTGGTTTATTCTGGCGTAAATGAAATTGACCCAATATTGGTAGCTTCAATAGCAGCATTGGAATCAGGTTGGAATACAAGTTATGCAGCCAATGAATATAATAATCTATTTGGTTGGACTAATAATGATGGTACATATAAGAGATTCGAAAGTAAAGATGAATGTATCAAATATGTATGTGAACAACTAAAAGAACATTATCTTACACCTGATGGTAAATACTTCGAGGGATATGAAATAGCTGATATATGTGTTCACTATAATGGGCGCGAAGAATGGACTCAAGCTATTGAAGAGTTGTATAAACAAATTCAAAATAAAGTTGATGAATATAATTATTACAAAATTGTAAACATTTCAATAAGTAGTTTACAAATGTTTCAATATATGGTATAATCATATTGTGGTTTAATGGTTGGGCATTGACCATACAGACTTCCCACTCCTTGTTTTCTTCCTACATATGATGGCTCACACCGAGTACCGAACAAAGGTTGCCTGAAAAGAGCTCGGTGTTCAATATGGATGTGTAGCTCAATCGGTAGAGCTTCGCTGGCAAGAAGGTGGCTAGCAAAATTCCTTGGTTGATGGTTCGAGCCCATCCACATCCACAAATATGGAAGGTTGGCTGAGAGGCCTATAGCATCAGTCTTGAAAACTGAAGAAGGTGAAACTTCCGTGGGTTCGAATCCCACACCTTCCTCCAACACCATCTAATACAGAGTTCATGGTGTATTCTCCTTTCATCTCCTTTTTGTGAATTCGTGGTGAGTACCGTAAGCTGTTGTGGGCGGCATTTAGCTGAGGTCACGATGAAATAAAACTCACATAAATGCTGATATGGCTCAATGGTAGAGCAGCTGATTTGTAATCAGCATGTTGTAGGTTCGAATCCTGCTATCAGCTCCAATAACTAGAGTGGTGAAATTCCACTCTTTATTTTTAGCAGAGGTGTTAAACAGATGAATCAAAGGAAGCGCTATTTCACCCTCATAAATAGAAAAGGCCAGATTAAATTCACAGGAACAGCTGATGATGCTGTAACAAAAGGAATATCGGTTAGTCAGTCAGCTTTCAGAATGGTAGTACAAACATTCGTCGATGGTAAACTTCTTAAAACTCCATATCCATATGATGAAGACTATCAGAAGAACTTAGAAGTTACACAATGTTTCTTGTGTGCTGGTTGTAAAAGATACTATCCAGGTTCAGAAACGCCATGCTGCTTTGAATGTGCATTTAGAGACGGATGTTATGAGCATTGTAAAAATAAACCAGAGAAATGTGGGTGCCATTTATAATGCGTACACGTAAATCATCATATAAAAATGGAAAAGTTAAAGTTTATACAATAAAAGACAAGAATGGGGAAGTTTTATTTTCAGGTACAGCAAAAGAAGCTGTAACAAAAGGAATGACCAGTGGCGAAAAGGCATTTCGTTCAAGGATTTATAAAATCAAAGAGAGAATATATTCTTCTCAAGGTTTAACTGTTGAAATAACAGAAAAAGATTCAGAAACAATAAAAATAACAGACGTTGATACAGAATATAATACACCTATTTGTTTGTTATATAATGGATGTCCAAATTTCTCAAGTAAAATAAAATTTCCTCCATGTTGTAAATATTGTAAATATAATGAAACATGCGAAGATGTATGCTTAAATAATCCAGATATTTGTGGACTATACTGTAAAGAAGGTTCAGCTAAGTATATTGAAGCTTATAATGAGGTGATAGGAAATGTTTATCAATCTAGCTTACAAATTGATATGCGCAGCAAATGATTTGAAGCATATTCATACACATGCATCTGGTCCTTTCTTCTTTACGATTCATGAAATCGTTGGTGAAACTTACGATGCATGTTCCAATCAAGCAGACTATGTAACAGAACTTGCTTTGGAGTTTGGTGAAATAATGGAAAATCCAAACCTTGCAGCAGACTTGGTTGGTTGGAAAGAAACAAATATGGCTGAATATGATTTGAAAACGGCAATATATTCAGTAAAAGATATTATGTCAGATATATATGATGCTATGGTTGAAGTAGATAACGAAAAATCTATTACACCAGATGCTAAAAACAAAATCGAGGAATTCATGAGATATTGGGCAAAGGAAAATAATTACAAACTGGAGAGGTTAATCAATGGCTGATGAAAAGAATGTGGTGAAAACCTCAGATAATAAAACAAAAGATACATTCTCAAATATGATGGCCAATTTAGGGCTGGGTTCTACTAATCTCTCTCAAAAGGGTAGTTATCATCTTACTCGTATGACATGGGATTATGGAACCCTTAACGCTCTTTATAGAAACAATTGGATTGCTACAGGTATTGTAGATAAACCTGCTCAGGAAATGCTGAAGAACGGTTTTGAAATCCAATCACAGATTGAGCCAGAACAGATTGATAAAATCATGACCGTATACACAAGAACAAGAACAAGGCTCAAAATCTTGGATGCACTTAAATGGTCTCGTTTGTATGGTGGATGTGTTCTTATTCCGTTGATTTCTGGTCAGAACGACTTGGAAAAAGAATTGGACTATGAAACAGTTATGCCTGACAGTTATAAGGGCTGTATGGTAATCGATAGATGGTCAGGTATTAGTCCTTCGCTTGAGTTGGTAACCGATATTGATGATGTAGATTTTGGTGAACCCCTTTACTATGATATTGCAGACCAGGTAACACAAAAATCGTATAGGGTACATCATTCAAGAGTTATTCGGTTTACAGGTCGAGACCTTCCCTATTATGAAAAGTTGGCTGAAACATACTGGGGAGCTTCAGAGATTGAACATGTATTTACAGAATTGATGAAGCGTGATAATACTTCAGCTAATATCGCTTATCTGATTTTCCTTGCTTGCATTCGAGTATATAAGATTCAAGACCTTGGGCAAGCAATCACACTTGGCGATCAAGATGCTATGGCAGAAGTATATCGTACAATGCAGGCACAAAATCAGCTGATGTGCAATACCGGTTCATTGGTAATGAGTCAAGAAGATGACTTCAAGATGGAAGGTTACACATTTACAGGTATCAATGATATTTATGAGTCATTCATGCTTGATATTGCTGGCGCAGCAGAGATTCCTGTAACAAAGCTTTTTGGTAGAGCTCCTGCTGGTATGAATTCAACTGGTGAAGCTGACCTCCAGAATTATTATGATATGATTCAGGAGAAACAAGAATCACACTTGAGGCAGCCACTTGAAAAGCTCGTGAAAATCATTACAATGTCTGCTATTGGTTCTATTCCTGATGATTGGGAATTGGTATTCAGTCCCATTCGTAGAAATACAGATGAGGAACAGGCAGACCTTGCTCAGAAGTCCTTTCAGCCCGTTATGGAAGCTTTCCAATCTGGTTTGATTGATAAAGCTACGGCTCTTAAGGAACTCAGACAGCAGCAGAAACGTGTTTCAATGTGGAGTAATATTACAGATGAGATGATAGACGAAGCTGTTGAAGAAGATAAGAAGAAAAAGGCTGAAGAGGAGGAAATGGCTAAAAACCTTCAGGAATCAGAGAACGAAGTAGATGACGAAGAAGAGGATAAACCCAAGAAAGGTTTTGCTAAACTATTTGGTAAACGATAATGAAATATACATTTTGGGATAGGTCAAAAGGAATAGAAGCCAATTATCGCTCAATGCTTTATCAGCTGGTTCGTTCATTGGTAAAACTAGCAAAAAAGGCAAAAGGAGACATTGATAAGTTTAATCAATATACTTCAGATTATTCCTCAACTAAATCGTTCAAAAGGTATTGTTATCTAGCTTCGAAAAGAATGGTAACTCCTGTAGCTAACATAAATGCTCAAACATGGAGGCAAGCTGCTAGAAGGTCTACAAAATCCAGATTGGTATACAAAGCTTTAGTTCAAAATATCAATTCAGGCCTTGACCAATCAATAGCAGAACAAATAGAAAGAAATGCACAAATAATAAGCACATTACCGTTAGATGTTTCCCGTAAGGTAACAAGAAAAATATATGAAGGAACCATTTCAGGTAAAAGAGCTTCAACATTAACAAAAGAGATAACTCAGTTTACAAGGGAATACTCAAGAGCTTCTGCTAAACTAATTGCTAGAACTGAGATATCAAAAACACAAACAGCTATTACAATGTCTCGGTCGGCTAATTTAGGAGTTAACTGGTATGTATGGAGAACAGAGGAAGACCAAAGAGTTCGTGATAGTCATAGAATAATGGATGATGTTATTGTACCATGGAATTCTCCTCCGAGTCCTGAGCTGTTAACTAACTTACCTCCTGCCAAAGGCAATGCTTACTATCATGCAGGCGAAATATATAACTGCAGATGTTATCCTGAACCCCTACTTGAAGTTACAGACGTTAGATGGCCGCATAAAGTATATTACTTAAGTAGAATACAAATGATGACCAGACAACAATTTGAAAAAATTTATTAAAAGTTATTTACATTTTCAAACCAGTGGTATATAATACTTTTAGGGAAAGGAGGTAAGCTATGGAGCACAAAGGTTACAAAATAGAGTCCATCAAGAATGATGGTCACCTCCAAAGAGTTGCATTTGGTATTTACAAAAATGGTAAATTGATTTCAACAGCTGAAACTTCGAGAGAAGCTCAACATGAAATCGACGATATGATAAATCGGCCAATAACTGTTGAATACCTTCTGGTTAACAAAAAGAATGATTCTAAGTCAAGGGAAACTATAAAGACTACAGAATCAGAAGCTGATAGAAAAATAAAGGAACTTGAAAGAAAATATTGGAACAATAAAAACTATGAAATAAGAGACATAAGAAAGGTGAGAGATATGAAGGCTATTGATAAACTTGATAAAGCTATTAAATCTCTTGATAGTTGGACATCAGCATACAAACAGTTTGAAGATATTATTGATAAATATTTTAATCAACCTTCTAAAATAAATTCTGAAGTTAAAAAGCTTTATGAAAAGCATAAAGGTGAAAAAGATTTTGAAGAAGCATATAAAAGATGGAATCATCAATAATTTTTAAGGAGGTATATAATGGCTAATCTTATTAAAGCAGATTGTGGTTTCGACCCTAATGCTCAGAAGATGGTATATGAAGTAGACCCGGAAGATATGAAGGTTGAAGAAGGTTATGACCTTAAAGGTGTCACTAATATGCATGTAAATCTTGCCGCTGAAACAGCTGACCTTGAGATTAAAGATTTCAACAATATGGTTAGTGGTAAGATGTATACAATTGTGGCAGCTAATGCGGCTCAGAAACAGCTTCAGGTAATTCTTCCTGCTAATACAACACTTTACAATGGAACGATTACAAAAGCTAACGGTATGACTCTGGTTTACAGATTCTTCACTGACGGTATTTCTATTTATTGTCATCGTGGCGTTTACGCTTAAAGGGTGGTGAACGTGTGGCAAAGGCATATTACGGTTCTAAAATTTCCGATAATATGACCAAAACGCCCGAGGGATTCCTTATATGTCACAATGTTCCAATTGGTCGAACAGGTGAATATAAATATCTCTCATGTGAAATAGGTCAAGACGGAAACAACGTTATATCGGTATTTAGAACAGATGATGAACTATTCGATCAGAGAACCATCGCTTCATTTGAAGGGAAGGCGTTCACAGATAATCACCCAAATGAAGATGTGACTTCAGATAATTGGAGCATGTACTCAAAAGGTGAGGTTTCAAATGTCAGGAGAGGTAAAGGTGAATTTAGTGATTGCCTCGTAGCTGACATTTTGGTTAGAGACCCGGTTACAATCAATGAAATTGAATCCGGTGTAAAAAGAGAAGTTTCAAGTGGTTATGATTGTGAATATGTTACTAAGGATGGTAAAACATTCCAACGTAATATTATTGGTAATCATGTATCACTTGTAAACGCAGGCAGAGCAGGACACAAGGTTGCTATTCGTGATTCTGAGATGCCTGCTTTTTCTGTTAGTAAAAGGAATAAGCTAAATAAAGCTATTCTGAATTTGCTATAAATTAAGGAGGAATAAAATGACAACCAAAGATGCAATTAAGAATTTCCTTCTGAAGCTTAAGTCAATGGATGAGTCCACAGTTTCCGAAGAGGTTGTTGATGCTGCTTGTGAAATGGCGGAGGAAGTTGCTAAAGCTGAGGATGAGGAAATTAAAGAGACTGAGGTTGAAGAGACCGAGACCAAAGATGAGTGCAAGGATGAGGACCTCGAAGAGAAGATTGAGAAAAAGGTTTCCGATGCTCTGAACCGTGCACTAGCTGCTTATGGTATTAAGGATGCTTCAACAAAAGCTCTGGATGAACTGGAAGCCGAACTCGAGAAGAAAGAGGAAGAGAAGGACGAGGACCCCAGTGATGAGGAATCCGTTACCATCGACCCCGAGAAGATTGAGGCGAAAGATTCTGCTGAAGAGGTCAAGAAGGCCATTCGTGATATGAAGCCTGTCCTGGCTGCAATCGAAGACCCCATTGCTCGTAAGAAGGCGACAGATGCGTTTGTGAAGATGGCTCGTATGAATATGTCAACTACTTCCACTTATGCAGATATTCAGTCGGCTATCGGCAACAATGGCAAGAAGGCTAATGATTCCAAACCCATTGTTACAGACGCTGATTACGACCATGGTATGGATATTGCTAAGCGTTTTAATCCGCACTATATGAAGGAGGGTAAATAATATGCCGGGTAAAGTAATTGGTATTAAGATGAATACTGGCTATGTTGGTACCGTTTCAGCTTCTGCTGATGCTATCATTCAGGGCCGTATTGCTAAGAAGCTCATTAAGTTCGGTGAGCCCGTTGTTCTGGTGGCAGCTGAGAATAAGTATCTCGGTGTTGCTGATAGCATTGCTGCTGGTACTACTTTCGCAGCTACACAGTTTGCTGGCATCGCTGTTCGTGAGGTTGTTCAGGCTAATGTGTACGATCCTCAGGAAACTCCTGGTTATGCTGCTAACTCTGTTGTTGATGTTCTGACTCGTGGTCAGTGCACAGTACTTTGCCAGAGAGGTACACCCACTGCTGGTGGTACAGTTTATGTTCGTACTGCTGCAAGCGATACTTATCCCACTGCTGTGGTTGGTGGTTTCGAGGCTTCTGAGGAAGCTGGTAAGACCGTTGCCCTGACAAATGTTCAGTGGACTACCGGTAACATGAACGCAGATAAGGTTGCTGAGGTAACTGTTCTGACCCGTAATAAGGCGTAAGGAGGTATATAGATGATTACTAGAGACTTTTCTTCTACCGGTATCGCCTTTGGCGGTGCAGATAAGATGTCAGTTCTGAGTGATAGTTCTCTCGGCAATGGTATGGGTGCTGCTATGGCTACCCGTGATGCCGCTGGTATTGCTCAGGGTATGGCTTTCCTGGAGGGTGAACTCGAAAAGAGAGACCCCAAGATTCGCGAGCCTCTTACTTCGGTAACTTGGCAGCGTGATATTGTTGCTAAGACTGGTGGCGGTTGGGTTGATTTCACTTCTACTTACAACGTAGATTATGCTACAACCGGCGCTAATAAGTCTGGTCTGATTGCTGGTCAGACAGATAACATTCCTCTGATGCAGGCTAACGTCAATAAGGACATCTTCAAGGTGTTCAGCTGGGCGCAGGCCATGAAGATTCCCTTCGTTGATAACCAAAAGCTGCAGACCATTGGCCGTTCTCTTGACACTCTGTTGGACAAAGGTATTCGCCTGAACTACAACAAGTCAATTGATGAACTGGTTTACAAGGGTATTGATACTGTTGGCGTAACTGGTATCGTTAACGACCCTAATCTGGTTACCTCCTACGTTGACAACAACGAAGCCGGTACTTCTCGTAAGTGGAAGGATAAGACCGTTGATGAAATCTTGTGGGATGTCAATAAGGCTATCACCGAGGCTTGGGAGGCTTCCGAGTACGATGAGAATGCTATTCCCAACCACATCCTGATTGCTCCCGAGGATTATGCTTACATTGTTTCAACTCGTATTGGTACTTCAGGTGATGAGAACATCCTGAACTACCTGCTGAAGAACAACCTGGCGGTTAACCAGGGTAGAGACCTCTCTATTTATCCCTCTCGTTGGTGCAAAGGTGCTGGCGTTGATGGTTCCAACCGTATGGTGGTTTACGTCAACAATGACGACTTCCTGTATTTCGATCTGCCCGTTCCTCTGACTCGTGTGATGACTCAGCCGGTTGCTCTGCAGTTTGCTTACATCACCATTTACGCTGCTCAGATGGGTCAGGCGAAGTTCCTGTATTGGCAGCCCGCTCGTTATTACGACGGTATCTAAACAAACTTATAAACAGAAAGGTTGATAAATATGTCTGAAGTCGCTATTATCGCAACTCGTAGATTTCAGTTTGGCGCAGGCCTTATGAGAGATGGTTCATTCGATCGGTTTGTTACAACCCCCAATGTAACTATGATGATGCCGGAGCGGTTTATGAATGACCCTTTGTTCATTAAGGCTCATGAGCTTGGCCTTCTGATGGTTGTCAGTAACGTCAGGACAACGCCTGTTGCACCCGTAGATGCTACTAAGGTAGTTACTGACCCTAAGGAAGAAGATGTCTCTGAGGATAATCCTAGCAGTTCTGGTGAAGTTGATGAGTTGGCTAACCTGACCGCTGAGGAGCTCATTGAAAAGGCTGAGGAACTCGGTATTGAAGTTCCTGATGGCATCGGTAAGAAGAAGCTTAAGAAGCTGATTCGTGAAGCTATGTAATTTGTGAATACAAAGGAGGCCCCACAATGGATTTTATTTCAATGCTTGGTTATAACAACTCAGCATATATTCAGGAGGTATTTACCACTGCTGGGGCCTCCAATGTATTTACAGAAGACAATCCTCCGTTTACGGCTGCTGATTTCTATAAAACATTTCCAAAGTTCCATGATTGTGATAACGGTGTAGAAATCCCCGATTATATCATCTCAATGTTTATTAACATTGCTGACCATTCAATAAAGGAACGCCGGTTCAAAACAATGTGGAAATATTGCATGTGCCTTTATGTAGCACATTTGGCTACACTTTACCTTCAGGTACAAAATGAAGTTCCTGGTTCAGCTGCCCTTATTTCGTCAGCGATGCCAAGAGGGATAGCTGCTAGTAAATCAGTTGATGCACTTAGTATTTCTTACGATTATCAAGGAGTATCAGAAGACCTTAAAGGCTATGGAACATTCAAATATACAATCTACGGTCAGCAGCTTGCTACATACTCAAAGATGTATCGTGGCGTAGGGATGTGGGTTAATGGATGATATGGTAAAGTTTACTCAGAAAATGAGTAATGTTTACATGGCAAAAAAGGCATATGAATTCCTTGTTTCACATGATGTTCTGGTTGGTATTCCTCAGGAAACATCAACAAGAGATGGAGAAGATGTAACAAATGCTGAATTGCTATTTATCCACACAAATGGCTCACCAATAAGGAATATCCCTCCCAGACCTGTTATTAAACCGGCATTAAAGAATTCTGATAACGAAATAAAACGTTATCGCTTAAAGGTATTAAAAACTGCTGTGCAAGGTGATTTTCAAGGTTCACTTGAAGATATGGAACGTTTAGGCATGAAAGCTCAAAACGTTTGTAGAAAATGGTTCGTAAATCCCGAAAATGGATGGGCTCCAAACTCCCCAGCAACAATCGCTCGTAAAGGTAGTGATAGACCTTTGATTGATACTGGTGAACTTAGAAAATCAATAACTTATGTAGTAAGAAAGAGAGGAGCAGGAAGATGATTTATATCGGTGAACTTATTACTGACCCTGATTTTTCTCAGGTAATTACAGTTAAACGTAGAGTTGCCAATGTAGTAAATCATCGCTTTGTAGATACTCCTTCTGAATTTAAGTGTGCAGCAGTTATTACGATAAATAATCCCAAAACACTAACAAATGACCCTCAATTCGAGAGAGATGAAGAAAGCATAAACGTATTCACCAACAAAGAGCTTTATACAACTGGTGAATATAATATGTATAAAAACATCTCAGATATCGTTTATTTCGAGGGTCATGAATATAAAATAACTTCGGTTAAAAACTACGGTAAGAACGGTTTTTATCATTCTATTTGTGAAAGGATGAAGGCAACATGAATGAAATAATCCTTCCAATAGAAGATATTGAAACATTGTGTGCTCAAATTGCTACAACGATTTCTGGTTATAATGAAGACCAGGTAATCGTAGCTTATGAGCAGCAAGGTAATCCGGCAAACGGTATCAATGATAATTTCATTTATTGCTATGTATTGCCGGTTGACGATACAATATCAAAATATGTAAATAGGTATCAAGAACAAATAAGGACTGGTGAAGAGGTTAGTTATCAGCGAGCAATCCAGAATACTGACGCCTTTGCAGTCCATTTTATCATTTATGGACCAGATGCCGGAGAAACAGCAAGAAGGATGCAGCTTCGTTGGTATGCTACAGATATTAAAACAACTCTGGCAAATAAAAACCTTTATACAATTCCCGGTGCTGGTTCCGGTATCACACGAGTTCCCGAACATTACAACGGCCAGTGGTGGAATAGGTATGATTTGGAATATCAGATTTATTCGACTACTCAGGTCGTTTATGATATAGATATATTCAAGAAACTCAATCTTACAATGGAGGAGGATATTTAATATGGCGATTTCCATTAAGGATATTGTTAATGTTACTGTTCAGGTTGACCAGGGCATTGCTACAGTATCTGATTTTAATGTAGGCCTTATTCTTGGTAGTTCAGCTGTTCTGAATGCTAATAACCGTACAGCTACATACACAAGTTTGGCTGCAATGTCATCTGCAGGTTTTGGAACTGATTCAGCTGAATATAAAGCTGCTTCGCTTTATTTCGCTCAGTCTCCCAGTCCCGCTAAGGTAGTTATTGGTTTCCAGAATAAGACAGGTTCTGAAACTCTGGTACAGGCAATTACAGCTTGCCGCAAGTCCGATAATACCTGGTTCGGTGCTATGTCGACTGGCGAGTATACTACTCAGGAACTTCAGAATCTGGCTATTTATCTTGAGAGTGTAGAGGTACCCGCTTACTTCGTATTCCAGGATAAAGACCCAAATGACCTTGTTACTGATGGTGGTGCTGTTAGCAATATCTTTAAGACGCTGAAAACTGCTGGTTATAAGAACATGTTGGGCTTCTACTATACGGAGGCGAATGATGCGAATGGTTACGAAGTTTCTGCGGCTGTTCTGGGTCGGATTTGTGGTCTTGCTTCCGGTGATGCTAACTCTGCTTTTGATTTGGCCTATAAGTCTCTGGTTGGCGTAAAATCTGAGAACATTTCTTCGGTACAGCTTCAGAACCTCAAGGGTTACTGTGGTAACGCTTATGCTAATTATGGCAATAAGTATGATTTCATCACATCCTCTCTGATGTCCAGTGGTTACCACTTCGATGAGTATTATGCAATCCAGCTGATTCGTAGTTACATTGAGCAGAATGTAGTAAATGCTCTTATCAACAATCGAGTAATTCCCATGACTGACGATGGTGTAGCTGTTATTACAAATCAGATTGCTTACTCCTTTGAGCAGATTAAGAACATGGGCTACATCGCCTCTGGTATTTGGAATGCTGCTCCTGTTAGAACACTTGCTACAGGCGACGCTCTTCCTAATGGCTACATTATCTTCAGCGATTCTGTTGATACACTTTCCGCTTCAGAAAGAGCTCAGAGAATTACACCTCCCATAGTTTGCTGTGTTAAACTGGCCGGTGCAATCGAGTATATTAGTATTTCAGTATTCGTGAATCGATAAGGAGGTGTAATAAATGGTTAGAACTTATAGCTTCGAGAATACTATCGTTACAATCTCCCATCCTGATGTAGGTCAGTACACTATGTATGGTGCAGGTCTCGGTGACATTACAATTTCTCGTTCCAACGATGAAACTTCTCATGAGATTTCTGCTGACCTCTCAGTCCTGATTAGTAAATCAGTAAAGAAGAATGGTACAGTGGCAATCAATGTTCTCCAGGCTTCTGATGCCAATGATTTCATGGCACGCTTGGTTAAATATGTTGAAACAGCTGTTCCTGCTGTATTTGCTCAGACTCAGATTTCTATTGAGAGCAATTCAACTGGTGAGAAATGGGTATGCACAGGAGTTTCACCCCAGAAGATGGCCGATGTAACATATGGTGCTCAGGGTACTACAAAGGCCTGGAACATGATGGCTGCGAGCATTGAGCTTCAGTAATAATTAGAATAGAGGTATAAATAAATGAATGCAAATATTAACACAAAAAGAGAAACAGAAAAGCTTCTTGAGATTGACGGTAGACAATTTATTATTAAGAAGTACGATCCACTTCTTGGTAACTATATTGTAGCTCAACTGCTGATGTACACAATGCCCTCAGGATTCACTCAGATAAACCAGGATGTTCCAGGAGGAACTCAACCTAATAAGCCCATAATGAATAAGGTTGAATTTATCGAACTCCAGAAGGATATTCTAAGCTGTTGTGGTGAAGTCCTCCCTGCCGGTACAGCTCAGGTAATTAACAGCAACGGAACATATGGTATCACAGGTTTTGATAGCAAGTTGGCACTTAAGCTTTTGATTGCTGCAGTAGCTTTTAATTTCAGAGATTTTTTCGACGCAAGCTCCCTTGGCTCACTGATAGAACCCAAAGCGGAGCAGTAAAAAGTAATCGCATTATCTCCAGTAATGTTGACCAGCTACTATTCCTACCAGTCACGAAAGGGTTATGGCAGCAACACGAGTTATGGGATGGGACATACACCTTCGATGACTGGTGGAATATAGTTGAATTGATATTACTGGAAGCTAAGAATGAAGAGATAATGATGCAAGAGGCAAATGACAGGAGGTGATAGATGTTGAATCCTCAGGGCTTGGAAGAATATCTGGTATCAATAGGTTGGCAAGTTGATAAAGCTTCGTTTAACTCAGCATTGAGCCAGATTTCACAGTTCAGAGACACATCTAAACTTCTTAGTATGGACGCAGGGCAGCTTTTGCTTAAGGCTGCTTCATCGTTTATAAAAATAGGTTGGCAAGTAACGAAAACAATTTTCGATATGTCAACCGCTATGGCTCAAACTGATATAACAGTAGAACGGTTTGCTCGCGCTACAGCTACATCAGAACAAACAGCCAGAGCTTACATGAGGACAATGGAAGCACTAGGAAACGATCCTAATAGCTTCAAAGATTTGTTTCTCATGACAAATGAGGAGTATGCTAGATTTAAGGATATTTTAAGGCTATCTAAAGGTCTAGAAGCTCCTCAAGGACTACAAGATACTTTAGTTAGTATCAGAGATATACAGCACGAAATAAATAGATTTAAGATTATTCTGCAATATGCAGGAGACTGGTTTGTTTATTTCTTGGGCGAGCAGCTTGGTGTTGAAGTTGACGATTTGAAGCAGGGACTTAAAGGAATAAATGACTACCTTGTAGAAAATATTCAGCCTAACACAGAAAAGCTTGCTAAACTGGTTGCTCCGTTCCTTAGAGTTATTATCAATACTCTTACTTGGTTGACTAAGGTAGGAGTAAAGATAATGGAAGTTGGAGAAGAATCTGATATATTTGATTCAATCTCAGGTATCGTAGATTCAATAGGAAGTGGCTTAGAAACAATATTTGAGCTACTGAATATGATTCTTGGCCTTGACGGCGAGTTAAATGATTTAGCCCTTGTATTTGATACTATAGCTACAATCTTGGATGCTATTTCAACAATTATCAATGGTATCGTTGATACTGTTAAATTCGTAATAGCTCTAATCAAAGGTCAGAACTTTGTAGAGGCATTTGAAGAAAGCTATGAGAACACAAGGAAGTCATTTGAAAGAGGTTCTGCTAGAATAAATAAATATTTTGGTAGTGGAGCTTCTTCTGATACCCCTCTGGTTGATGCAGCTTTGAATGCTAATTCAACATATAGAGCTGCTAAAACTATTTCTCAAGGCATTTCTGGTGGAACAACTACAAATCAAACAAATAACAAGAACACGACAGTTAATAATACATTCAACATCAATGGAGCTAAAGAGCCTGCTGCTGTTGGTAATGAGGTTTATAAAGCTGCTATTCGTTCGGCTGATAACAATGCATTGGTAGGTGATTAACATGGCAAACAATAACGCTGTTATTTATACTAAGACTAATATCGGTGGCCTATTTTTCGATTGCTATGTTTCGTTCAGTCACAACAGTGAATTGGAAATCACCTCGCATCAGGTAGAAACAGGAGCTAACATTTCAGACCATTCATATGTCAAACCCAAAACGCTGGTTGTCGAAGTTATGATGTCTGATGTGCTTACAGCTACTTCTTCCAATTCATTCAACAATGCTGAAAGTCGTTCAGTTGGCGCTTATGAAGCCTTGGTAGCACTACAGAATGCAAGAACACCCGTTACAGTTCTCACTCGTTTGGCTCAATATGATAACATGCTCATTAAGAGTATTGAAGCTCATGATGATGCAGATACAGTTCATGCTCTATCAGCTACCGTTACATTGGTTGAGATTCCTGTAGCTAGACTTAAGACAGTTAAAATCAGTGCTTATCCTCAAGCTACTTCAAGCACTCCTACAGGAATTCTTCAACCGACTCCAGCTGGTAAGAAAGCTACACAAGCTGTAACGAATCAAGTTCGAAGAGGCGTAAGTGATGCAGCAAGAAGGGCTGTGTCGATGTTTGTAAATTAAGGAGGTGTTTAGATGCTTTATAAGATTCCAGTTACAACACTTCCCAATAACACATTTAATATAAATGTTCCGGTTGGAGATGAAAACCTTTATTTCAAGCTTCAGTTTACATATAACTCAATTGCTAAATACTGGATGCTTTCTATATATGATGCCGACACTTTAGATTGTATTATCAGTAATTTGAATATGATAGAAACATATGGTGAATATGCTGATTTGGTAAAGCTATTTTCATATAAACATATCGGCTCGCTATATGTGGTTAATGTTGGTTCAGTCAATTCCTCAATGCCTGATGATATAAATTTTGGCACAGACTTTGAATTAGTTTGGAGTGATACAGCCTCATGATGACATTTCCTTTTACAGGTAAATTCAAAGTAACGGCTATTTTTGGTGCTTCAAACCAAGAGCTGTGGGCAAATAACGGGCACGAAGGAATTGATTTCGCTTCTCAAGGTGATAAAACAATCGTATCGGTTACCGAAGGCACAGTTGGCTGGGTGAAACGCTCTAACAAAGGTTTTGGCAATCACGTATGGGTACAAAATGATGATGGTTACGGTTGTATTTACGCTCATATGAGTTCAATCCTTGTTAAAGCTGGAGATAAAGTTGGAGCAGGAACAGCTCTTGGTATTCAAGGTGCAACTGGTAATGTAACAGGTCCGCATCTTCATTTTGAGGTTCATGCATCTCATACATTTTATTATCATAGGGATTTGATAAACCCTGCTAACTACTTAGGCATCAATTCATATGATTTGCTTCATAAAGTATTTACTGGCGGTGGAGCTATAACATATCCTGAACATAATAGCTATACTGATAATAGTTCTCACGATTCAGATGTTGGTTATCCAGGTGGAACGTTAAGTTCATACGACCAGAGCTTTATAGATTCTGTAGTAAATTCTCCTTTATATAAAGTAATTGGTGACCCAGTTTATGGCGATATACTTTATGGTAGAAAATATAGAGTTCTGATTGCAGATTCACATAATAATTCACTTGATGTATCTAATCTTAGATGTACTTTTGAGATAAAGAAAACAGCATACGCTGAAATAATAGTATCGTTACTATATATAACTTGTCAGCGCAAACTGAATCTCAGATGATGACAACGGCAAAACGTGTGGTTGTAGAAGCTGGATATGTAACAGGACAATATGGAACGATATTCGACGGTTTCGTATTTCAAGCAATAAGAGGTAAGGAGAACGGTACAGATTATTATCTTAAGTTTGTGTGTTTGGATAGCTCGAGATATTTGGATGAAGCTGTTGTTAATCTTTCTCTTACGAATTATGCTACTATGCGTCAGGTTGTTTATAACTGCACTAAAGCTACGACAGAGACGATAAACCTCGGTCAAATTCAAGTTCCTGATGTTTCATACCCGAGAGGAAAAGTTCTATTTGGTATGGCAAAGGAATATATGAATCAAATAGCTCGTTCAGGTAATGCTACATTTTATTGTGATGATGGAAAAGCTAATATTGTGGCTGCAGCTTCAGTTCCATCAAATACAATTATAGAATTAGGTCCTGATTCTGGTTTGATTGGAGTACCTGAACAATTTCAATATGGTGTAAG
>ERZ1034917.1135-NODE-1135-length-18266-cov-4.702872_pt1 | contig 18266 bp, 7 predicted proteins | sample MGYA00520605_ERZ1034917 | MGnify/ENA primary metagenome ERZ1034917 (study PRJEB33766, sample SAMN09781784) | gut metagenome | biome: gut microbiome | host: Homo sapiens | place: Madagascar | study: EMG produced TPA metagenomics assembly of the PRJNA485056 data... | reverse complement strand
ATATTATATATTGAGGTATTTGTCTACAGTCTGAACCACCCGTTCAACGGGTGGTTATGATTTTCAGTTTATCTTTCTTTAAATATTCATTCGCCGATGTTATTCTCGCATTTTAGGTTTACAACAAAAGCGTTACAATCCGAAAAATTTTGTAACAAAAAAACTATAGCAAAAAAAGTATGAGCCGACTTCCGACCCGTTTCCCCGCCCGTCAGTCCAAAATGACTGACGGGCGGAACAGCGCATCGTTTCGCTCATACTCTTTTTTACATATTTTATACTACTTATTTACAAGCCGACTTATCTCGGTCTAATTCATAAACACATATTTTGTGCCGCGTCTTTTTGCCTCGGCATAGCCTTTTTCATCTATCGTCAATGTATATGACTTCGTTGCCTTCTGCGCACTGTCCGTATAAACGCTTATATCATAATCGCCGAGATGTCCGCGGAATGTAAACTCGCCGTTTCCGTCCGTCACGCCCGAAACCTTTGTTCTCCATTCGCCCATAACAAGGTTTTTCCACATCTCAAGAGTCGGCTTTTCGTTGTAGTCCTCGTCAAGCAGCAATCCGTGATCCTGATTTCTGTCGCATATTCCCCACACATAAAAGCCTACCGCCTTTGGGTTACTGTAAACCGCCGTCAAAACATCACGAACAAGATCGCTCTCCAGCTGCGGCGCGTCCTCCTGTTTTACAAGGTTATCCGAGGTCATCGCCTGTATATCAAACTCCGTAACCGATACCTCGTCAACCGTCTTTGCAACGGCGTCAACCTGATTATAAAACGTCTGAGGGTAAATAAGCCCGCGAAGATGGCACTGTATTCCGCCGCCGTCTATCGGCGCCCCGCACTCTTTAAGACTTGTAATCAAATCCGCAAAATTCTGCGCACTTCCGTTTTGGGAAGGATAACCGCTGAACGTACAGCTGTTTATATACGCTTTGGAGCCGTTTGCCACGCTGTTGAATGTCTTGAACCACTCTGCCGCAAACTCGTTTCCAAACCTCTGCCTGTACGCATATACGCTGTCAGGCTCATTAAGCACATCCCACTGCGTAAAGCCCTGAAACTTGTTCATTCTGTCCTTGATATAATCGTCAAACTTATTTTTCGCATCATCATAGGTCTTGTATGTTGTCCATACATTTCGGTACATATCCCACTTTTGACATTCCGCAGAGTTCTCATTCCACATAAATATCGGATGGTCGTATACAAGCGCATGACCTCGGCTTGACATACCGTTCTCCTTTGCGAAATTAAGCACATTCGTCACATTTTGCTCATTATACATCCCCAGCTTTGCATAACTTGCGGTTATTCCGTTGAAATACTTTTTTATGTACGGACTGATCTTTTCATTGTCGTATCCCGCCTGCTCTGTGCCGAACATGAACGCGCTCTTTGTCATCTCTGCGGTAACGGTCACACCGCTTAATGTGTTTCCCGCAAAATCGGTAACCTTTACCGTGAACTCGTTGGTACGGTACTTTTCTATACGTTTCTGCGCCTGCGTACGCCAAAGCGCGTCCTTCTCCCGCCCCTTATAGGTATCTGTTTTTTCTATATCCTTCAGATGCGCAAGTTCAACCGTTTTCTTGTAATTCAAAAGTGAGAAGTCCGCTATCTCGACAGTCTGCGGTTTGAAACCGCAATGAAACCCAAGCCATGCGTCCCCCGCCTTTACGTCTGCGCCTGCCTCCACGGGAATATAATACTTCTTCCATTCGGAGGTAACCTGCACATCCGATGAAAAATCCTTTCTCCACGTTTGAGACTCCTCAAGTGTAACCCCGACATATGCCGCTCCTGTGTCGTCGGTTATCCTTGTCGCCCTTGCCCAAAACGACATGACAAGCACGTCACCGCGCGAATAGTCGCACAGCGTCCCGGGTCCTCCCGCTCTGTATGAATATGATGTCAGCGGCTTTTCCTCTGTTGTCAGCCTCAGCACCCTGTCAAACTTTCCGTCCGGAGTATCGTACGCCTTCATCTCGTACTTGCCCTCGCTGCCGGCGCTTATATCATAAATCGCATCGCCGTCAACAACTCTCTCGCCGCTCGGCAATTCACTCAGCACCTTGTCATAATCAACCGTCTGCTTAGGCCTGTAAACCGTCGCAGTCGCTCCGCTGCCGTTTACCGTTACGCCGTAAAAGCAGTCGAAATAGTCCGCCGATACATACACCCCGTCACCGTCTGCCAAAATAGGCGCGTCAAGCTCTATATTGACCTCGTCATAATACGCGACATCGCCGCTGAGCGGTATTTTTATTTCCGCACCGTTAAAGGTACCGGTGATATAATCGCCGTTTCTTTGCGGCGTCACGCCAAGTCCGCGCAGAAAGCTGTTCGCCTCGAACATCAGTGCGCCGTCTGCTTCCCTTGTAATAGCGTTTACGGTAACCGTATCCTCGCGCAGCGACGTGTAGTGCAGAGTTTCCGCATTATCAAAGCTTAGAATCTCACCCGCAGTGACCGAAATATTTGTGCCGTCACTCATTTTTAAAACTCCGGTATACGGTACACAGAAATCGCCGTTTACATCCGTATACGTCGGCATATTACTGTCATCCGCCTTCATCAGCACTCCGCTTGCGTCGCTTATTCTGAGCGGTATCATATTCTCCGCGTTGTCAAACGTAAACAGCTTTATACAGCCGCCCTCTGCCGCCTGCGTTCCTTCAAGGTCTATGCTGAAGGTTTTTGAATCATCCATATTGAGCTGTGCATAATCATATCCCGCAGAAATCAGCTTGCCCTCCGCGTCATAGATTGCCGCCATAAGCGTAACATCGCCCAAATCGCGGTACACGGCATTTATGCGTGCGCTGACCGTGCAGCTGCCGCTTGCGACAACCGCGTCAAATTCCTTCAGCTCTCTGCCCTCCGAATCTTTTACCGTAACACTGTCCGCATAACAGCTGCGCCGTTCATAGGTTACAACGGGGTTCCAATAGGTACGTTTTTCCCAGTAATTATAGAAAATTCTGCCGTTATGTACCTCAAAATAAATTTTGTCCCCCTTTTTAACGTCAAGGGTAAACGCGTCAGCGTCAAGATAACCGGCATTTGTACCGTCCCCCGCGGGGATTCTCTCGCCGTTTAGTCCGGAGGTCATCGGCCATACCATGCGCCCTTTGTACATAACCCGTACATACGCACCCTCTGATGATTTTGACGTTCCCAAAATACGGCTGTTTCCGTTTCCGTCATCGGCGGTAATCGTTATTTTGCCCGAATGCGGCGCGGTAAACGTCCTGACCGCCCTCACCGTAACCTTTGGGTCATACTCCCCCGCGACGTTTCTTTCGGGATTCATGTAGTATTTTCCGACCGCAGCCGAAAGCGCTATATAATTTCCGTTTCCGTCTTGCTCAATCCATGCCGTTCCCTGACCTGTTCCGTCATCCGAATGTCCGGCAACCCAGCTGCATGTCTGTTTCATATCCGCATAGCCTGTGCCGTTTGTGTAATACTGACACGCCCACGGTCCGTTTTCCGCCGAAACTTTTGTGTAATAATCCGATGCTCGGTACGACTCCGGAAGCTCGTAATCCTCCTCGGGAATGTAGCTGACGCAGGGATTCCACTGCACGATTCCCGACCACGGGCTTGTCTTACAGTCTTTATCCCTGACCTCAAAATACAGGGTTTCTCCCGCTTTGATTTCAAGCTCGAACGGCTCCATATTGTAGGTTGTTATATTGTTTTCGTCGGTTGTACAGTTTTTCTCACCCTTGACAATTTGCGTATAATCAAGCACGGCGTTTTTAATTGTGTTTCGCGTTATTCTTATGTATACCCCGCTGTGATTCTCTCCGTCTACATAGTCCACCGACCTGAGCGGCGCAGCGTTATACACGCGCACGACACCGTCCCTCGGTGCGGTAAACCCCTTTGTCATTGTGTATTGGTTGTTCCAATATCCTGTTGTTATATGCGTATTGCTTATATATGCAGGCGTTTTGCCGTCGACCGGGTTTATCCATTCATCGGGATTTACCATAAACGCATAATTTGACCAACCAAAGCCGTAGCTTATATCGATTTTTTTCTTCTGCTCCGGGGTAAACGGAGTGTTCTCGTCATCATCCCACTGCTTTCTGTAATACAGCTTCCAAATGTCATTTTCATTGTTATCATAATCAATATAGCTGTCCGCCGCATAGCTTTCCGCCGTATATGAGGAAGGAGCAGCCGCAGCCTGCTCCTCTTTCGTCTCCGCATATACGCCGGTGCCGCATAACAGCTGAACTGCCATTGCCAGTACGGTGATTGCTCCCGTTATATTCTTTTTCATATGCAAAGCCGCCTCCTGTTCTTATCTGTAGACAACTATCATATCCGCCGTTCCTATAAGATGTCTCATGTATACCTTATCACCGGTTTCTATATCCGCAGTCGTAGCCAGAGTTATCGACTCGTCGCGGGCATTCTTGTCAAAAATATATATTGTTTTATTAGCCGAAAGCGGAACCGTCCTGTTCCAGTCCGCAACAGGGAATGCAGCCGCGCCGCCCTCGGTCTCGCTCGGCAGGTGGTTATTGACAACAATTCCGAACCTGTTTACCTGCTGAACTACGCCGTAGGAATGGAGTGCAGGACCCATAAACATTGTTTTTGTAACGCCGTAGCCCCAGTCACCGACCATAACCGCGCCGTTTATCGTGTTGTCCTCAATCGCCTCGAACACCGTATCGGAGCCACCCAGATACTGAATGGTAAAGTTTATAACAATACCGTTGTTTTGGTTTACCGAAATAACACTGCCCGGCGGAAGCTCGCTCCATTTTGTTGTTTTCCATTTCTCCTCAACCTCTTTTTTCAGCGCGTCCTTCAGCGGGCCGCCCGATGAGCCGCGGTTATTTCCGTATACCCACGCCATACAGTTGTAAAGGTTGGTGTTCATGGTGTAGTCGCCGTCCTCGCAGATAAGCGTTCTTTTTTCTATGTTGCCCATACCGTCATTGTTCCACGCATAAACTGCATAGGCAAGCTCGCCTTCCTTATGCGGATGCGCTATAACCCCGGTATTCTCCACAACATAAACCGTACTGTTTACGTTTACCCATTCGCGGTTGAGGTTTTCCTCGTTTACATACCTGACCGAAATGCCTACATGATAGTCCGAATCGATATTATACAGTTTCCCTTTAAAATGTTCGTTCGGTTTACCGGTCGAAACCTCGCATCTTTCGTCACTGTCGCGCACTACGATAAAATTCATAGTGTCCGTATCGAACAGGAACTTGCCGTCGGCTACCGTTGTGCCGTTTACGGTTGCGACATTCATCGAGGCGCTTGTGGAATCGATATTCAGAGTAAAGTCCTCGTTTCCGTACTCGCTGAGTCCCATCTTGCTCTCGTCAGCCGTTTTTATGCTTTTGATTTTTCCTTCGGCATTCGACTTAATCTTCACTACCTGTTCCTTAACGCTGCCGTCCGAACTAAAAAGCAAATTGGACTTGTTTCCGATTACCGCGTCCGCCGTAACCTTACTTCCGTTAAGCGTAAAGCTGCTCGGTATTGCTCCGATTACAACCTTCCCGCTTTCCGACAGGTATTTAATCTTATAGCCGCCGAGGTCGCCGCCCTTGCTGAAATTCATTATTGCGGCATATTCCTCCGAGTCCGAATACGGAATTGCGCCGACAAGCCTTCCGAACGCGTCAAAGAATGCCGAAACCTCGTCACCGACCGCAACCTTTGAAATCATAAGGCTGTTTGTGCGGAACTCCTTTGTCGTCTTGTATTCCGTATCGCCGATTGTGACATACTTCATGTCACTGCGACTCTTTTTATATGTTCCGTTTACCTTCTTTATATTGTGTATAATTCTGTTATACTCGCCTGTCTTGGTCTGTCTTAAAGAGAGTATGTCATACTGACCGACATCGCGCCAGCTTGCCGTATCGCCGTTTTCCTCCAAGAACGGATAGCCGTCACGGAAGAAATTGTCAAAGTTATAGGTATTGTTGTTGTAGTCCACCACCGTGTACGAAACCTTGCCGTTGCTCGCGCGCCATACAAGAATCGGCGTATATTTGTTGATTATAACCGTATCGTATACATTGTCGTCATTGCTGTCAATAAGGGTATAATACGCGTCGTCCGCCTTCAAATCCTCTCTTGCAAAGAACGGTACAAGCTCGCCGTTGTAAATCACGTTTACCGTTGCGGACAGCTTTGCCGTCATCTCGCGGTCGCTTGCATTGTAATAGGGTATCTCTCTTTCGGTAATCGAGTCAAGCGAAATATCGTCGCTTTCCAATTCAAGTACGTTATTCTTTTTCTCCAAAATGCGGAGCGCCATTATCCTGTTCCCCGCATCCTCGTTCATGTATGCCTTAACATACCTGCCGACAATCGTTTCGGGGTCGTCAATTTTCTTGTAGGTATACTCAATATTGTCAATTCTGATATTCTCGTCATTAAGCTCGCCCGCTGTTGTCATGTTCAGCTTTCCCGCGCCGTACACAACGCCCTCAACGGTCAGAAGGCTCATATACTTGTAGGCAACCGTCATTTCCTCGCGGATGTTGTATTCCACAACTCCCGACCAGCCTACCGCTTCCATAAGGTCAACGTCAAACATGGTGTTATAAAGCATTGCCGCAAAGTCCGCCATTTTAAGACTATCGCCCGCCTTTGCCGAAACTCCGCTCAAAACGCCGATTTTCTTAGCGTACCCGTAGATTGTATTGTCGCTGTATGAGCCGAGCAGCGCCTTGATATAGCTTGTATAACCCGCAATGTCAAGCATGATTGCCGAGGTCTGCACCGCAGTTATCGTTGAATCGTGGTAATCGCTGCCGAAGAACTTTATTGAAACCGTATCTGTTCCGATAACCTTTCTGACCGCCGCGTCAACCATTGACTTTGTAACGTCCGCTTCAGCCGTGTAGCCGTTCAAAATTCCAAGCTCGGTCAATACCGCCGCCTTTGACGCCGTTTCCGTATCGCCGTTCACCGTCTTTGCCGCCGTACAGAGCGGATTTATGCTTGTCAGTACAAGCATAACTGCAAGTAAAAAAATCGTTATTCTTCTCATTCGCTTTTAACCTCCGCTCTATAATTTTTCTGCGCTTTTCAGCGTCATATAAATCAGCTTTGCCGCCTCGGCACGGGTTATGCCGCCCTCGGGGCGGAACTCGCCGCTTTCGTAACCGTTGATTATTCCTGCTTTTTGCAGCCTTACAACCGCGTCCTTCGCATATTCCGCGATTTGCGCTCCGTCAGTGAACTCTGTTTCCTCAGCCGCGTCCGCAAATGCCAGCTTTGCCGTTTCCTTCACCCGCATAAGTATTACCGCCGCGTCCTGACGTGTGAGCGCCATGCCCGCGCCAAACTCCGTTTCGGAAATTCCGTTTATAATTCCGTAGTAAATGCCCTTCTTAACATATTCCGTAAACCAGTCATCCTCCGTAACATCTGTATAGCCGAGCGTCATCGGCGGCAGTTCTGCGCCTTTTCCTATATTCAGAGCCTCTATTGCGATTTTCAAAAATTCCTCGCGGCTTATCGAATCGTTCGGACGGAATTTTCCGTTGCCGTCGCCGTTTATAATCCCCTTGTGCGCGGCATAGTCTATGTAGCTTACCGCCCAGCGGCTGCCCTCCAGATCGTCAAAATATTCGCTCAGCTTTTCGCCCTTTGTGCCGACCGCCGAGCCGGGGTCCGTTACGTTCAGATTCGGCGCAATTCCGACCGACTTACCGCCGCCCGAGCCGCCTGAGCCGGAGCTTCCTCCGCCGCCCGTGTTAGCAGGCTTTTTGGCGTTGTCCTTGACTGCCTTAACCGCCGCGGCAAACGCGTCGCCAAACTCCTTTATCGTTGTGTAGTCCTTGCCGTTCTCCTTCACAAGCAGCTTTACAATCTCGTACTTATCAAGCGCTGCATAGTCGCCCGCCGTACTGATTTCAAGCTCTGCCGCGTATTTCTCGATTACCTGCTGCATATCCTTTCTCGTCGCGGCATTGACTTTTCCGAGCGCCTCCGCTCTTTTCAAAACCGTGTCAAGCTGCGCCGGGCTGTTTATCGGATTTTTGTCCGCGTCCGCCGCAAGATAAGTAAACGCGGTCATAACCTTTTCCTCGCCTGAGCTTACTGCTTCGCTGTAAGTCATTCCAAGCTCCTCCGCATGGTAGTTAAGCAGTCCGAGCAGCTCGTTTGCAGGCGCGCGGCGAATCTCGGAAAGTGCGCACGCGATACGGAAGCACTTTTCCGCGTCTCCGCCGGATTTCAATCCGCCGTTTGCGGTCTTTACAAAACTCTTCAGTACATTTCCGCTGTCCGCGGTATATCTTGCATCGCTTAAGTCAATAACCCAAACCTTGTTATTGTACTCGGAAATCACGCCGTAAACCGTTCCCGCAGTCGCGGCGTTAAGCTTTGCCAAAGCCTCGGCGCGAACGCTGTCCTCCGGTATCGCAAAGTAGGTCACGTTTCCGTCAAGCTCGCCGCCTCCCGTAATCACCTGATACAAGCCGCGCTTGTCGGTTGACTTTACGTTAAACGAAAGCTCCGCCTTCTCCGTACCCTTGACAGTTTCAAATTTGTAGGCGTTTGAAATACTTGCCGCGTCAATATTATCCTCCGCTTTTTCGCCGGCCTTCATAACCAAGATACTGTATATGTTTTCCGCACCGCTGTCCGACTTCACCGTAACCGTCACGCGGTTATTTGCGTCAACCGACGGCACAACCGAAGTCTTTGCAAAAGCCGAGCCCGACGTCAGCAGCATTGCAGCCACAGGTATAAGAAAATATTTTTTCATTGATAAGCTCCTCTCCGTTTTCTCAGTTCTTTTCCGCATAATACCGTACCGGATAAACACCCGCGCGCACCGGCGCAATCAGCTTTCCGTCCGCACTGCTTATCCGTATATACTTAATGTTTTTCGGCTCGTTCTCAGGGTAGAAAAAGTGTATAACGTCATGGTCGCCGCTTTCCTTGCCGGCTATTTTCTCCCATGTCTTTCCGTCCTCCGAAATCTCAACATTATATACATACTTGCCGCCGTCAAGCCAGTCAAGGGTAACATATCCCTTTCGCCGCGGCTCGCCAAACTCCAGAATAAGCGCGTCGCCCGTACCGTTTAAAACGCACGGCATATTGTTTTCGGAATCAAGCAGGAAACCTACGTCGCGTCCGCCTTCCGTTGCCGCCGCCTTAACCTTGTTTTCCGCAAGCACACGGTATGTTTCGTCATGGTTTTTGTCGTTTATCATTATTTCCTTAAGATTAATCGGCTCGGTCCTTTCCGCAAGGGTTACGACCTTTTCCGAGGTATCAAGCGTAACTTTGTCCTTGCCGACAACCGCCGTAACGGTGTTTATACCGTCCTTTGTGGATTTCAGGGTTGTCTGTGCCGTCTTTTTGCCGACCGTAACGGTCACGTCAAACTCGCCGCGGTGCGTTCTTGCGTTAAACTCGCCGTCCTCACCCGTCTTGCCGGTAATATATGGTTTCCATTCGTCCTCGACAAGCTCCATCCAGTATTTCTCCGCCTCATATTTCGGTACCCACGTCATATCGCGGAGCGGACCCTTTCTTCTCCAGTGATAAAAGTCCGCGTGCCCCCACATTGTAAAGCTCGTTGCCTTAGGATAGCTGTAAAACATAAGTACGTAATCCCGAAGATGGCAAGCCTCCTTGTGCAGCGCTTCCTTGCTTCCGCGGGTCAGGTCGGAAACAAAATCATACTCTGTATTTCCCGCATACTGCGCTCCCTGCGCAAGCTGATCAAGCTGCAAATAATAGTTTACCGGGTCTTGGTTGTCGCTCGAATGTCCCTGTGCTCCTACCGAGTTAAATTCAACTCCCTGCTCACGCAGCGAATCAAAGGTTTTTTTATTCAGCGATACGCCGCCGTAATCCACGCCGCCTTCCTGTCCCGAAACGCCCGTGCTGTTAATCATTTTTATTCTGCCGTCGCCCAAAAGCTCATTTGCGCCCTCCAAAACGTCGGTAACAAACACCCAGCCGAACTTATCTCTTGCATCACGGTAGTCGGGCAGCTCGTTCGCCAGTTCAAATTCCTGTATATAGTCGCCGAACAGCGAAATGCGCCCCGCAACCTCCTTCATGTAAAACTTGTAGTATTCGTCATAATCCATCTCTTTAATTTCTTCCTCGGTATAAGCCTTTTTAGGCGTCATGCCGTAGGAATCGTACAAAAGCACATGACCTCTGGGGTACATATTATAGTTGCGGGCAAAGTTTATCATTGTCGCCGCCGCCCGTCTGTCTCCGCCCGGCTTAAAGTTATTACCGAAAACAAAACCGTTGAAATATTTTTCAAGTCCTTCGTAGTATACAAACCGTCGGTTTCTGTCGCCCCATGTATGTATATCCTGCTCGGTCGCGAACAAAAATTCGTTTCTTGTCATGTTAAGCTCTACTTCGGCGTCCTTTACGGGGTTTCCGTTTTCGTCCTTAACAACAACCTTAATCGGACTCTTGCGGTATTTCTCTATACGGCGCAGAGCCTCCTCGCGCCACAGCGCATCGTCCTCCATGCCGCGGTATGCAAGCGGCGGGTCGCTCTCGTCAACGTACATAAGGTCGCGCAGCTTTACCTGCTTTCCGTAGTTTACCACATTTACATCAGCAAACTGAAGGTGCTGAAAGTTATATCCCACACGGATTTTAAAGCCTACCTGCTTTGTGTCGCGGTTGAACGGAACCGAGCAGGCATAGACAAACTTCTGCCACTTTGTTCCAACCTGAAGGTCGCTTGTCTGTATTGCCTTTGTCCAGTCGCCCTCGCTCTCTATACAAAAGTGAGTTGTCGCAAAGCCGCTCTCATCAACGCAGTAGGTATACCTTACCCATCCTGTCAGTACAAGAATATCGCCTATGCTGACCGGGATTTCACTTGAAAAGTTCTTCTGATTGTAATAGCTTGCCTCAACCTTTGTGTTGTTCTCAATCTCTATCGCCTTATCAAACGGCTCGCCCTCAAGGTCGACAACCCTTGACACAACCGGGTCGCCCGGGTTTCCGCTGTTTCCGTTTTCAAGCATCTTTTCCCATGTGATAAGGTTTTCGCCCTGTATATCCTTTACCTTTTCCTCGATGTCGATTTCTTCCCGGACAATCTTCGACTCGTCAACTCTGCGTTCAAGGCTGACGTTCACCGCGCCGCCGTCAATTTTAAGCGTTAAGCCGTATATGTACTGAACAAAATACAGCGGAACATATACGTCATTGCCCGCGTCAACCGTCGGCGTTGTCAGTTCCAACGGAACATCGTCATAATACGCCGTGCCGCTGCCCGGCTCGACCGACATATCCGCGGCGTTCACCCGCCCGAAGTAACCCGACGGCTTGCCCGGTATCGGCAGCTCTTTTTGATAGCCGATGAAAAAGCCGAGCTTTTCAACAAACTCCTTTATCGGGAGCATAATCTCGCTGTCCTTTATGTACGGCTTATTCACAAACTCCATTGCCTGTCCGTTGTACAGAACGGCAATATCGTCATCTTTAACCGCCGCGTCAACCGCCGTGTTTCTGTCGGGGAATTTAAGCGTATCAATCCAGCGTTCCGTGCCGAAATACGGTCTGTCGCTGCTTTCCGCCGCGGTATCCTCCGCAAATGACGAAACTGCCGCCGAGGTCGTAAGAAACGTCACAGCCAAAGCCGCGCACAAGGCTCTTTTAAATGCAGTCATGTGTTTCTCCTTTCGTTTTGCTTTGATTTTATCGCCGCCTACGCGGTGAAGTCCGCCGCCTCTGCGTACGGTTTCAGACTTTTAAGCGAATTAACGGGTATAACCCTTACAAGTATATCGCTTAGGTCGGTAATGTTTACCGTTGTTTCGATTCTGTCGCTTGCGCCTATGTCGCTGCGGCTTATATACTCAACGGATTCGATTTCGTAATCGTCCGCCGTTCCGCGCATTACGCATACAATAAGCGCCGCGCTGCATTTTTCGTCAGCGCTGTTGTTAAGGGGAACGGAAATCTTGTTTCTTCCAACCTTCAAACTGCCGCCGTCAAGCGTTATTTCGCCCGCTTCAACAATTCTGCCGCTTGTAAAGCTGAACGAATACTCTGTTGACATTGCCGCGTCCTCTACCGCCGCGTATCTTATTCCGCCGACCGTTACATTGTATTTTGTGTTTTCCTTTATGCCGCCAAAGCTAAACGCCAGTTTGTCGCCAATGCCGAGCGTACCCGCCGACTTCACATAAGCTCCGCCGTCAATCTCTATGTCCGATACGGAAATATCCGCCATTTCGTCATCAAACCGCATGATGTACTCAAAGTTAGGCGAATATGTGCCGCCGTCCTCAAAGTTCATATCCGTTGCTTCGGGGAATATTACCTTATAGGTAACAACCGGGTCCCAGTAAACCGTTGTGCCCCACCAGTTTGCGCCTTTAGAGCTTGCCTCAAAGTATAGTCTGTCGCCCTTGTTTACCGCAACCGTGAGCGGCTCAAAGTTTTCTTCAGCGCCGCTGCTTGGCTTGCTTGCGTCCCACTTGAATCTGAACTCGCCGTTGTCCGCCGGCCATAGCTGCTCCGCTTCTTTGCCCGTTTCGTCTGACGCGTCCGACTTGCAGATTTTAAGTGACGCGCCGGTCGAGTTGCCGCTTGATATTCCGCCCCACACCTTGCTGTTTCCGCTCGGGTCGCACGCGGTTATTTCAACATAACCGGAGCTTGGCGCGATAAATGTTTTTACCGCCGTTTCACCTGTCGAGGTCGCACTCGCATTTGACTGGTTTCCGCCTATCATTACATACTGACCGATACCAAAGCCCTGCCACCAGCCTGTGGTTGACCATGACTTTCCGACCGAATAGTCCTTGCCGTCAATCTTTACGCTCATTCCGTTTCCGTACGATCCGACCGAGGTGAGGTCGGTATAAAGCACATCATCGTTCCTGTACTGCCATCTCCAGACAGCGCCGCTGTTGCTTGACGTGTTGTAGCTGTCAGACGCCTTGTACGCTTCAAAACTGAGCGGATCCTTTGTGCCGAATGTGAACGAATATGTATATTCCGACGTGTCCATTCCGTCAAAATCAAGATTTTTTAGAGTAACAGTGTATTTTGCGCTGCGCTCCAGTCCCGCAAATGTAGCGGTAACCGTGTTATCCGCAAGCGTTACGCTGTCAACGGACGGAGTTTCGGAAAGCGCGCCGCCGTCCTTTTTTGTTCCGGTAATCTCTATGTTGTCCGCACTGATTGATTTAAGCGTTTCTCTATATTTAATGCTGTAGCTCTGTCCGAGCGGTGCGGTATCAAAATTGTCCGAGCTTGCTGTCAGCGAAATCACAGTCGGGTCAAGCGTTTTATAGGTAATAACCGGGTTCCAGTGTACCCACTTGTTCGACTCGGTTGCCGATGCGCTTTCCGGTGTTACCTCAAACCAAATCGTTTCGCCCTCCTCGACAGATACCGTTATAGGCTTAAAATCGCAAATTCCGCCGTTTTTGGAGTTAAGCGTTACGCCCGCCCATACGGTATTTTTAAAGCTGCCCTTTGTTATCTTTATTTTTGAGCCGATTGCCTCGTTTGTCCCCCAAATTTCAGCCGAGCTGTTATACAGATTTTCCTGTGTGATTTCAACCTTGCCGCCCTTTGGTGCGGTAAAGCCTTTTGAAACGGTAAACTCCGTTGACCAAAGTCCGCCCGGTGACATAAGGTATACTCCCGCCGAAACAGGCGTATTCTGGCTGTCCATAACCCTGCCGTTCCAGCTTGAACGGCTTAGCAGCGAGGAATCCTTTTCCTCGTTTGCATTACTCGTAAGCTTTACGGTTCTTTTCATTGACACCTCTGTGCCGTTTTCTATCGTAAGGTTTTCGCTGTTGCCCCACGACCGCCAGTATGCCTTCCAATATTTGTTTGCGTTCGTTTTGGTATCAAGACAATCGGACGCGCGAAAAACCGTACTTTCATCCGTTGGTGCCTCAAAAAGCACAATCGGCTGCTCCGCGGAAAATTCAGCTGCGGCATTTTCATCCTCATCGGCATCCGACATATTTTCTTCGTTTAAAACAGGCTCATTTATATCAAAAGAACCTTCACCGCTCTGCAATATACCGTCTGCCGTATTTGAAATCTTTGTTTCTTCCTTATCGGACTCCATAGCGGTCACCCGGGTGTTTTCCGCCTCCAAATCGGGATTTTGCAAGTCCTTTGCAACGGTCGGGAAAACCGTTCCCGCAAACATACCGCAGCAAAGAACCAAACTCATAAACCTTCTTTTCATATAAATTCCATAGCCTTTCCACCCGCTGTAATATTTTAAACCGGCTTTTTCCGCCCTGCCGCGGGTCGGCAGGGCGGAGCTTTTAAGACCGATTTTTTGCAGCTTAGAAAACGGTGTTTACTGCCGTTTTCATTTTTTAGTTAAGCTCTCCGAAAACTCCGGTAAGAGGTTTAAGCGTACCGTCAGCCGACCAGAGCATAACCTTAACGCTTTTTGCATTAACACCTGTCAAATTGCCGAGCTGCACCGTTGTATTGCCCAAAACAGCCTCAAGATTAACCGTGTTTCCGATTACGGTCTTTACAAGAGCGCCGTTCTCGTCACAGAACACAATAATCGGTGTTCCCGCAACGTCCTCCGCCGTGTCAAATGCTGACATTTTAAGCTGTGCGCCATCAGCCGCGAGAAGATTTTCAACAGTTGTAAGCGTGTTGCCCGAGCCGTCAATAAACGCTGCGTTAATGGCAACATCGGTATAGGTTACAACCGGGTTCCAGTGAACAAGCGATTTCCACTGTCCCGTCCATCCGTCATTCTTTGTAGTAACCTCAAAAAAGAGTATGTCGCCTTTATTTACATAAATCTCAAACGGGGTAAACACATAGCGTCCGCCGTTTGTCTTGTCAAGATTGACATAATCCATTACAACATTGTCTTTTGTATTCTTTGTAATACGAATCTTTAAGCCGTTATTGCCTTCCTGATCGCCGCTTGAACTCCATATTTCATTTTTAACCGTTGTGTCAAGAAGGTTACTTTGCTCAATCTTAACGTTTCCGCTATACGGTGCAGTAAAACCCTTTGAAACGCTATAGCCCTGATTTCCGTATGTACCTGCGCCGCATGACATTATTTTTGCGCCGACAAACGGAATAAAGTCGCCGTTTGCAGCATCTACCCAGGCGGTTTTGTCTATTGACATCATATTTGCCAAGTACACGTTTTGCCCCTGAATATCAACCACAGGCGTACCCGACCAAAACGGTATTTCAGATTTCATAAGGCTGCTTTCACTTCCCCAAACACGGTAATACGCGCCCCATACGTTATCGTTTACCCAGCGATCATTTCCGTCTTTATCCTTATACCGGACAGGCTCAAACACATTGTTTGCCGCGTCAACCGTAAGACCCTCATAGTTATTACCTACAGCCATATTAACTCCGCTCACAACTACTGACTTATCGATGACGATATCATACGATATTCCGCCTTTGAGCTTGTTGATAAAATCAAATGTAATATAGCCGTCTTTGTTTGAGAAATTTGTAACCCTTTCTTCTTCATCACCATAGAAAACCCAAATATCATCCGCTGTTATTCCCGGGTCGTTTGTTACCTTAAAGCTCGCGCCGTTTCTGTCATAGGTAATCTCGGAATATTCCGGCTGATAAGCAAGGTATTCAACAATAGGATTCCAGTTTACAAAGCTTGCCCAGTCTAACACATTACCGTCCGGATTTCCAACTGTAAAATACAGTGTTTCGCCTTTTTCTATTCTGTAATACGAACTGTATGTATACTCAAGACGTACCGCCGGCTTGCCGTCATCAATTATATCAATTTCAGCCATATTTGCAAGACCGCTGTTCTTTTTCATTTCGGTCTGTTCCAAAACGGTATTGCCCTTACTGCTTGTAATAGTAATATATGCTCCGTGATCTACACCTACACCGGCAATTATATTGTCATCGCCTTCTTCGCTCCAATTATAGTCGGAGCCAATCTTTATTATGCCACCTTCCGGAGCCGTAAAGCCTTTTGCAAGTCTGTGCATATTGGTATAGCTGCCCGCCGACATAACCGCTTTTGAAAGCCACGGTGTTCTTCCGTTTGTTATAGCCGTTCCATCTTCAGGAACGATCGCTATCTTCCATCCGTCCGGGGCAGGTCCGCCGATTGAGGTTCCAAACCAGTCCCCGTTTCTTAGTCCCTTGTAATTCTTTTGCGTATCACCGTTGTATCCAATCACTTCTCCGTCGCCGAGTCTTTTCCAACCATTACTCCAAAGCTGTGCATACGGCGCCCACGGCGATGTCCAGCAATTCCACATATTCACACCGTCTTTTGACTCATACCTTGCCAGAACGGTTTCCTCTGCAGCGGTCGGCTCAGCTGCCGTATCTTCCGCAAAGGTTGGAACAAACGCCGCCGACTGTACAATAAGCGTAGCCGCAAGCGCTAAAATACCTAATCTTTTTTTCATAACCAACGCTCCTTTTCTTTTTTGTGAGCATATGCAAAACGCAATGTGTACTTAATCAAAAGTCGTGGCATTGCCGTAATTACGAGCGCTTTTTGCATCCTGCTCAATTTTTTATATAACCGCAGCGTCCGAATCCTGCCGGGGATGACCGTGTGCCGTACGCGCGGCACGTTTTATTCGTACCGCGCGGCACACGTGAGCCTGTCGCGTCAAAGCGTGCCGCTTTGCAGTAAGGCTCTGACAATCTTCGCCGCTGTGCGGATATACACAGTTTTTATGCTCTTTTGCAGCTTTTACTGCTGTGCCTTGTAGTATTCGTCAAATTCATCCTGAATACTCTTGATATAATCGTCTATGCCGATCTTTTTAAGCTGTTCGTTCATTTCCTTTATAATCGGCTCCGGATCTACCGCACCCGTTACAATCTGCTTTGTGTATTTGCCTGTTACTGTGTCAATTTCGCTGCGAACTCTTGTGCGCTCATCGTCCTCTTTAAGACAGAAACTTAAAATCGCGTTATTGAGCTTGCTTGTTTTTGCGCGGTCATTGTATGCCTTAAGGTCGGTCAGCTTGTTCGGGTCCTCTGTATCAAGAAGGTCGTCAAGGAACACGTTTCCTATTGCCCACGAGTTACTGTAAAGGTCGTAACCCGAGCCGGGAATTGCCTTTACCGTCTTTTCATCTATTCTCTCGTAGTGCTTACCCTCTATACCGTGTACCACAAGGTTTTTGAGGTATCTGTCCGTATTGAGAAGGTTTAAAAATCTCATTACGCGGACAGGGTTTTTGCTTGACGCCGAGATTGCCTGCATAGAGCCTGTTCCCGCAAGATAGTCAAGCGTAGGCTCGGTTATCTCGGTCTGGTCAAAGTCGTATGCCGTGTTCTTGAACAGCTCCTTTGCCTTGCCCGGCTTAACCGGCTGCATCATTACAAAGGTTTTGCCTTCTTTCATTCTCTGCAGCTGGTCTGTTGCGGTCAAAACGTCGGGTCTTACATAGCCCTTGTTATAAAAGTCGCGCGCTGTTTGGCAAGCCTTTAAATAGCCTTCCGTTGAATACGGATTTACCGACTTTCCGGCGTCCTTTGTGCCGTCTCTGAACAAAAATGACTCAACTATGTAATTTTCCTGGCCGAATTTGCTTGCCGGTGTCATGTCCGTTGCCCAATCAATCGGGTACTTGATGTCCGGCTCTTTTTCCTTAATTGTTTTCAGTACCGGCTCAAGCTCCTCGAACGACTTATACTTGTTCATGTCGATACCGTACTTGTCGGCGATGTCCTTGCGGTAAATCCAGCCGTACTGCGTAACCATTTCCTTATAAACGGGAAGTGCGTACAGTCCGCCGTCAACCTTCGCATATTCAAGATTTTCGCGGCCGTACTCGTCCGCAATGCCCTTAAGATATGTATCAAGGTAATCGTCAAGTTTAAAAAACGCGCCCGCTCTTGAGTTGCCGACATAATCAAGCATCCATCTTGCCGCAAAGCACAGGTCAAAATACTCGTTTGCGTTTATCATCGTACTAAGCTTCTGACTGTACTGCGCGCTTGAAAGACAGTTGAGCTTTACCGTGACGTTCAGCTTATCTTTGAGGTATTCGTTCATTTTTTCCTCAACGCTGTGAACATCGTTCTGCGGATCGACCATAAGATACCAGTTAATCTCATAGGCGTCCTTGGGGCAAGTGTTCATGTCCTCGTCGGCTACCTTGCCGCCGCCCTTTGTGCCGCCGCAGCCCGCGAGCATTGTCACGGACATTGCTGCCGCGACCGCTGCCGCAATCCATTTCTTCATACCAAAACCACCTTTTTTATATATTTTT
>ERZ1034917.1130-NODE-1130-length-18371-cov-11.436231_pt1 | contig 18371 bp, 12 predicted proteins | sample MGYA00520605_ERZ1034917 | MGnify/ENA primary metagenome ERZ1034917 (study PRJEB33766, sample SAMN09781784) | gut metagenome | biome: gut microbiome | host: Homo sapiens | place: Madagascar | study: EMG produced TPA metagenomics assembly of the PRJNA485056 data... | reverse complement strand
CATTTATTTACTGTTTGGTGAAGGAGAACGAATTTCAATATGGAATTAAATGAAAAAACTTTAAGCGAAAGTGTTAAGTTTGATGGAAATTTAATAAAAGTTTCTGTTGCACAAGTAGAGCTTGTAAACGGCAAAAAGGCTAAAAGAGAGGTAGTGCGCCACAGAGGCGGCGTGTGCATAGCAGCTCTCACAGAAAATGACGAATTACTTTTCGTAAAGCAATTCCGGTACCCATTTTCTAAGGTGTTGCTGGAACTGCCAGCAGGAACTCTGGAAGAAGGCAAAGACCCTTTAGAAGAAGGAAAAAGGGAATTAAAAGAAGAAACCGGTGCTGTTGGAGAAAATTATATCAGTTTAGGGAAAATGTTATCCAGTCCCGGTTGGTGTTCAGAGGTAATATATTTATATTTTTGTAAAGTAAAAAGTTTCGGCGAAATATGCCCGGATGAAGACGAATTTTTAAATATAGAAAAAATCCAAATTTCAGACGCCAAAAAGATGGTTTTGAGTAATGAAATAGAAGATGCAAAAACTCAAATAGCAGTACTAAAGCTGTGTAATTATTTAGGCATTTAAAAGATTCTGTCCCATTGCGTTTATGATCCCTGTGTATCATACAAAAGTTAACATTGAATCATCAAAATTTTTTTCATATATAAAAAAATAGCCAACCTTTTAAAAAGATGGGCTATTTTAAATTTTTATATATTAGCCATTAATAGCTGTAACAACGCCTGATCCTACAGTACGTCCACCTTCACGAATAGCAAAACGTAGACCTTCTTCAATTGCGATAGGTGTAATGAGCTCAACGTCCATAACAACATTATCACCAGGCATGCACATTTCAGTTCCTTCCGGAAGCTTAATGACACCCGTTACGTCTGTAGTTCTGAAATAGAACTGTGGACGGTAATTGTTGAAGAATGGAGTATGACGTCCACCTTCTTCTTTAGTCAAGATATAAACTTGACCTTTGAACTTGGTGTGAGGATTGATCGTTCCTGGTTTTGCAAGAACTTGACCTCTTTCGATTTCATCCCTTTGAACACCACGAAGCAATGCACCAACGTTATCTCCTGCTTCACAATAGTCTAGAGTCTTACGGAACATTTCCATGCTCGTAACAACTGTTTTCTTACGCTCTTCTGTCAAGCCAACTATTTCAACTTCGTCACCTGCTTTAAGTTGTCCACGTTCAACTCTACCTGTAACAACCGTTCCACGACCTGAAATCGTCATAACATCTTCAATTGGCATCAAGAAAGGTAAATCCGATTTTCTTTCCGGTGTAGGAATAAATTTATCAACTGCATCCATTAAGTCAAGAACACATTTGTATTCTGGAGCTGATGGATCTGTCGAACTTGATTCCAATACCTTTAAAGCTGAACCCTTTATAATTGGAGTTTCGTCACCAGGGAAACCATACTCGTTTAAAAGTTCACGGATTTCCATTTCAACTAAATCTAATAATTCTTCATCATCAACTTGGTCAGTCTTGTTCATGAATACTACAATGTATGGAACACCAACTTGACGAGCTAAAAGAATGTGTTCTCTCGTCTGAGGCATCGGACCGTCTGCTGCAGAAACTACCAGGATAGCTCCGTCCATTTGAGCTGCACCCGTAATCATGTTTTTAACGTAGTCAGCATGACCAGGGCAGTCAACGTGTGCATAGTGACGAGTTGCTGTTTGATACTCAACATGTGCAGTATTTATGGTAATACCACGTTCTCTTTCTTCAGGAGCTTTATCGATATTTGCATAATCAACAAATTCTGAGTCTCCCTTTAGGTTCAATACCTTAGTAATTGCCGCTGTAAGAGTGGTCTTACCGTGGTCAACGTGACCAATTGTACCGATATTAATATGCGGCTTACTTCTTTCAAATTTTGCTTTTGCCATTAGTTTTTTCCTCCCTTGTTTACAGTAATGTAAAAATATTTCCCAATGTTTACATTCTATCAATTAACATATAAAAAATCAATAGGTTTAACAAAAATTAATCAGGCTTTTTCGTCCTAGCTGAAATGATACTTTCAGAAACTGATTTCGGAACTTCTGCATAATGACTAGGTTCCATAGTGTATTGACCTCTGCCCTGAGTCTTTGATCTCATGTCAGTTGCATAGCCAAACATTTCAGATAAAGGCACATGCGCATTTATTCTTTGTGCTCCTGAGATCGCTTCCATTCCTTGAATCATACCACGACGAGAATTTAAGTCACCTATAACATCGCCCATGTATTCTTCAGGAACTATTACCGATACCTTCATAATAGGTTCAAGCAATACCGGATCTGCTTTTCTCATAGCTTCCTTAAATGCCATAGAACCTGCAATCTTAAAGGCCATTTCAGATGAGTCAACTTCATGGTAAGATCCATCGTACAGTGTAACTTTAACGTCAACAACATTATAGCCTGCTAAAACACCAGAAAGCATTGCTCCTCTGATACCTTGGTCAACAGCTGGGATGTATTCTTTCGGAATAACACCTCCAACAATATTGTTAACAAACTCATAGCCTTTAGTTGGGTTCGGCTCAATTTTAATCTTAACATGTCCATATTGACCACGTCCACCGGACTGTCTTGCATACTTGTTATCGACATCTGCTGATTTCCTGATAGTTTCTTTATACGCAACCTGCGGCTTACCTTCTTTTGCTTCAACTTTAAACTCGCGCAAAAGTCTATCAACTATAATCTCCAAATGAAGCTCGCCCATACCTGCTATGATAGTTTGACCTGTTTCCTCATCTATATAAGCTTTGAAAGTTGGATCTTCTTCAGCTAATTTAGCTAAAGCTATTCCCATTTTTTCCTGGTCAGCTTTGGTTTTCGGCTCTATAGCAACTCTGATAACAGGTTCAGGGAATTCCATAGACTCCAATATAACAGGTGCTTTTTCAGTACATAATGTGTCACCTGTGGTTGTATTTTTAAGTCCAACTGCAGCCGCAATATCACCCGCATAAACTGTGTCTATATCTTGGCGGTGGTTTGCATGCATTTGCAAAATTCTGCCCAAACGCTCATTGTTGTCTTTAGTTGAGTTGTACACTGTAGAGCCTGCGCTTACAGTACCGGAGTAAACTCTAAAGAAACAGAGTTTTCCAACAAATGGATCAGTTGCAATTTTAAATGCCAACGCTGAAAACGGTTCATCGTCAGATGAATGTCTTTCGACCTCCTCGTTGGTATCAGGGTCAACACCCTTTATCGCCGGAACATCTGTAGGAGCTGGCATATAGTCTACAATAGCATCAAGCAGCTTTTGAACACCTTTATTCCTATACGATGTTCCGCAAGTTACTGGAACCATTTTATTTGCCAAAGTTGCTTTTCTGATGCAATCTTTTATCTCTTGTTCTGAAAGCTTTTCGCCCTCCAAATACTTTTCAAAAAGCGCATCGTCTTGTTCTGCAACATGCTCCATCATTTCTGTATGATATTTTTCCGCAAGCTCCTTCATGTCCTCCGGAATGTCTTCTACTCTGATATCTTTTCCAAGGTCATCGTAGTAAACGTAGGCCTTCATTTCAACTAAGTCAATAAGACCCTTGAAAGTGTCCTCAGAACCTATTGGCAGCTGAATTGGCACCGCATTGCATTTAAGGCGCTCTTTCATCATCTTTACAACATTATAGAAGTCTGCTCCCATAATGTCCATTTTGTTAACGTAAACCATACGCGGAACGCCGTATTTATCAGCTTGACGCCAAACTGTTTCAGATTGTGGTTCAACGCCGCCCTTTGCGCAAAGCACTGTAACTGAACCGTCCAGCACCCTCAGTGACCTTTCAACTTCAACAGTAAAGTCAACATGACCTGGGGTATCTATAATATTTATACGATGGTTTTTCCAGAAGCAAGTTGTCGCAGCGGAAGTTATAGTGATTCCACGTTCTTGCTCTTGAGCCATCCAGTCCATGGTAGCAGCTCCGTCATGTGTTTCGCCGATTTTATGGTTAACTCCTGTATAAAACAGTATACGTTCTGTTGTAGTAGTTTTACCGGCATCAATATGAGCCATAATGCCAATATTTCTCGTTAAATCAAGTGAAACCTGTCTTGCCATAACATTTCTCCTTTCTTACACTCTTTGCGAGTATATAATTTAATATCACTTTGCAAATAATTATGATTATGAGATTGTTTCCTTAAATATCAATATTATTCATTTCAGCACAATAATCAAGAAAAGTAAAAATTTCAACTCTCTCATCTCTAGGCAAATCTTCCAGAGAATTTAAAAATATATACAATTTTTTGAACTCTTTAACAAAAAAAACGTCATTTACGCATAGTTTGTCACTACCAAACTCTTCACACCAATCATTGTATATTTCTACTAAGAACCTTTTATCTTCTTTATATCTAAAACGTAAGCGCTCGTGAGATAATGTATTTTCTGATGTGAATTCGGGATGCAGCGTTCTACATTCAATTTTCCTTTTATTCTTGCCTGCAAAACATATTACCATTGTGCTAGACATCGCCATCAATAAAATTAGCAAAAAGCATGTAGCTTTTTTAAAAAAAACTTTTTTCATAAACCAAAATACCTCCATCAAAATAAAAAATGATTTTTGTATTTAATCAGTTTGTGAAATTTTAAAGTATAAATAAAAGCTAAAATCATTGCAATCAATTTTTCTAAGAAATTGTTTAACCCATAACCTTGCAAGTTTGCTCCATTAAATGATAAATTACCACCTATAATGTGCAAAAGCTTTATTTGCTTCAGCCATTTTGTGCGTGTCATCACGCTTTTTGACTGCTCCGCCTGTTTCGTTGACAGCATCTAAAATTTCAGACGCTAGTCTCTCTCTCATAGTTCTTTCAGATCTCGCCCTCGAATAGTTGGTCAACCATCTAAGTCCTAAAGTTTGACGTCTTTCAGGCCTAACTTCTATTGGCACTTGATAAGTCGCGCCTCCTACTCGGCGAGCCTTAACTTCAAGAACTGGCATGATGTTTTCCATTGCTGTTTCGAAAACTTCAAGCGGCTCTTTTCCTGTTTTCTCCCTTATTATGTCGAATGCTCCGTAAACTATCCTTTGAGCTACACCGCGTTTACCATCATACATGACATTGTTTATTAAGCGAGTAACAAGCTTTGAATTGTACATTGGATCTGGCAAAACATCACGTTTCGCTATTGAACCTCTTCTTGGCACTTTACTTCCCTCCTTCATACAAGTGATATCATTGGTACTCGAAAGCGACAAACTCCCGTCTTGCCAACACAGAGGCATTTATATAAAAACACTTCCGCGTTGTATATTAACTTAAGTTTTGTCAATTTCTTCTCTACTTTTTAGCAGCACCAGCTTTTGGTTTCTTTGCTCCGTATTTGCTTCGAGCTTGCATACGTTTTGCAACACCTTGAGCGTCTAGCGTTCCCCTAACTATATGGTAACGAACACCAGGAAGATCTTTTACACGTCCGCCTCGAATCAAAACAACACTATGCTCTTGTAAGTTGTGACCTTCGCCCGGAATATATGAACTTACTTCTATTCCGTTCGATAACCTTACCCTCGCAATTTTCCTTAGCGCTGAATTAGGTTTCTTAGGCGTTGCTGTCTTTACAGCAGTGCAAACTCCTCTTTTCTGCGGGGATGTTTGATCCGTTGATTCTCGCTTTTTCGAGTTCCATCCCTTAGAAAGAGCAGGAGCAGTCGATTTCTTTTCAGAAACTTCCCTACCTTTTCTGACTAACTGGTTAAAAGTTGGCATACTACACCTCCTTAATTTAAAATTATATATGTTAAAAATCTGTCGTTTATATAAGTTAAATTAAGATAGTTATACTACCCCTGGCCGCAAGGCCACAAGCACTTCGCGCTTGTGAAAAAAGGCTTTTGCCTTTTTTGCGCCGTCACTTTAAGTGACGGCGCGCCTTGCGGCGAGCAGCAGCTACCCTCAAATATCTTATAATCACAACCGATTTATAACCGAGAATAAAAGCTAAGTTTCCTTTAATTTTTACTTATATTCGTTATTAATAAACTTGGGCAAATATTAAATTTGCCCAAGAAAACTTTAGCTGTTTTATAATACCATATTTTTTAGTTCTCTGTCAACACTTCTTCAATTTCTTGAGAAACTTCAGCTTCTTCACAGGCTGACTCTTCTTGAGGTTCCTCATTTTTTTCTAAAATAACATCGCTGTACCTGTGCATTCCAGTACCTGCAGGAACTAATTTACCGATAATTACATTTTCCTTTAAGCCTATTAAAGGATCGACTTTGCCTTTTATAGCCGCGTCAGTCAATACTCTGGTAGTCTCCTGGAACGAAGCTGCCGATAAGAACGAGTCTGTTGCTAAAGATGCTTTAGTTATACCCAAAAGTACAGGCATCGTTCTAGCTTCTTGCAAACCTTCTTCACCATTAGCTACTCTTTCTTTAATTTCATTATTAGCTTCTTCGACATCAACCTTATCCGCAAAAGTGCTTGCTAAAAGTTTCGTATCTCCCGGATCCTTAACCCTTACTTTTCTCATCATCTGTCGCACTATGACTTCTATATGTTTATCATTAATGTCAACACCTTGCATACGATAAACCCTTTGTACTTCCTGAATAAGGTAATTCTGTACAGCAGAGGCACCACTTATAGCCAAGACATCATGCGGGTTAACTGACCCTTCGGTCAATCTATCTCCGGCGGTAATTTCTTGACCTTCCTGCACCCGTATCCTAGAGCCGAAAGGTATCATGTACGAGACCTCTTCACCAGATTCTTTGTTACTTATCACAACATGGCGGTTTTTCTTAATTTCCTCGAACCTAACCGTTCCCGAAAGTTCACTGATAATCGCCAAGTGTTTCGGTTTACGGCTTTCAAAAAGTTCTTCAACCCTAGGCAAACCTTGAGTAATATCTTCTCCACCTGCTACACCACCAGTGTGGAAGTTTCTCATGGTAAGCTGAGTACCAGGCTCACCTATAGACTGTGCCGCAATAATCCCTACTGCTTCGCCTATCGTAACCGGCATACCATTTGCTAAGTTAGAACCATAACACTTCTTACATACACCGTGTTTTGCTTTACATGTCAATATAGATCTTATTTCAATTTTTTCTACACCGGATTTCAAAATAATTTCAGCATCATTATCATCCATCATTTTATCTTTGCTTACTAAAACTTCCCCGGTTTTCTCATCTACAAAGTCATGGCATAAGTACCTGCCCACTAGTCTCTCGTTGAGGCTCTCAATAGATTCGTTACCATCCTTTATTTCAAATACTACAAGCCCTTCTTCTGTTCCACAATCGTCTTCACGGATAATAACATCTTGAGCGACATCCACCAAACGCCTCGTCAAGTATCCAGAGTCGGCCGTTCTAAGAGCCATGTCGGCTAAACCTTTTCTGGCACCACGAGATGAAATAAAGTATTCAAGTATGTTTAGACCCTCACGGTAATTTGCACGAATCGGAACTTCAATCGTTTCACCAGACGTATTCGCGATAAGTCCACGCATACCCGCTAATTGTCTTATCTGACTCATTGAACCACGAGCACCTGAATCTGCCATCATAAAAATTGGGTTATATTTATCCAGGTTATTTTGAAGCGCTGAAGTTACATCATTTGTAGCCTTTTCCCAAATCTTTAAAGTATGCTCTCTTCTTTCTTCGTTCGATACAAGTCCTCTTTTAAATTGACGACCTATCTTTTCTATTTGCTCTTCAGCATCCTTTATGATTTCCTTCTTAGCCGGCGGAATAACTGCATCACAGACCGCTACAGTAATAGCCCCTCTGGTCGAATATTTAAAGCCCTGCGATTTTATTTCATCTAAAACTTGTGAAGTTATTTTCGTACCGTGCTTCTTCATACATTTTTCTACTATTTTGCCAAGTTGTTTTTTACCTACCAAAAAGTCAACTTCTAACCTCAAAGCATCTTCAGGGGTGTTCCTGCTCACAAAACCTAAATCTTGCGGTATTGGCTTATTGAAAATAATTTTCCCCGCTGTTGTATTTATAATTCCGGTTATTTTTCTGCCATCAAACTCTACAGTTCTTCTTACTTTAATTTTCGCATGAAGTGTTATAACTTTAGCATCGTATGCCATCAACACTTCGTCAAAGTCTCTAAATACTTTACCTTCGCCTTTTTCTCCGTCTTTTTCCAACGTTAAATAGTAAGAACCTAATATCATATCTTGGCTAGGCACCGCTACAGGACGTCCATCAGATGGTTTCAAAAGGTTTCCTGCAGCTAGCATCAAGAATCTTGCTTCTGCTTGAGCTTCCGCTGAAAGTGGTATATGCACAGCCATTTGGTCTCCGTCAAAGTCAGCATTGTAAGCCGAACAAACCAACGGATGTAGTTTTAACGCTCTTCCTTCTACTAAAACAGGCTCAAAAGCTTGTATTCCCAACCTATGAAGAGTAGGCGCACGGTTCAAAAGCACAGGGTGTCCTTTTATCACCGTTTCTAAAGCGTCCCAAACTTCCGGTTTTGTTCTGTCCACTGCTTTTCTCGCAGATTTTATATTGTTAGACACGCCGGTTTCAACAAGACGTTTCATTACAAACGGTTTAAATAATTCCAGCGCCATTTCTTTTGGCAAACCGCACTGGTACATTTTTAGTTCCGGTCCTACAACTATAACCGAACGTCCTGAATAGTCTACACGCTTTCCTAAAAGGTTCTGTCTAAATCTACCCTGTTTACCTTTTAGCATGTCAGATAACGATTTCAGTGGTCTATTATTTGCACCCGTAACCGGTCTTCCACGCCTACCATTGTCTATAAGCGCATCCACAGCCTCCTGAAGCATACGCTTTTCATTCCTGATGATAATATCAGGTGCACCAAGTTCCATTAGCCTGGATAAGCGGTTATTTCTATTTATAACCCTTCTGTAAAGGTCATTTAAATCAGACGTTGCAAATCTGCCACCATCTAGCTGAACCATTGGTCTCAGATCCGGCGGAATTACCGGTAGCACATCCAAAATCATCCATTCAGGTCTGTTTCCGGACATACGGAATGACTCAACTACCTCTAATCTTTTTAAAAGCCTTATACGCTTTTGGCCTAATGCTGATTCAAGTTCACCTTTTATTTCTTTTGCCATTTTGTCAAGGTCCAACTCGCTAAGAAGCTTCTTTATAGCTTCAGCACCCATTAAAGCTTCAAATCCATCTTCATACTTTTCTTTTAAGTCACGATATTCACTTTCAGTTAAAAATTGGCATTTTTCAAGTTCCTTCGCTTCACCAGGATCTGTAACAATGTAAGTCGCAAAATATAAAACTTTTTCAAGCATCCTTGGTGAAATGTCTAGAAGTAGCCCCATTCTTGAAGGTATACCCTTAAAGTACCATATGTGCGACACCGGCGCTGCCAGCTCAATGTGTCCCATTCTTTCTCGTCTTACCTTAGATTTAGTAACCTCAACGCCGCACCTATCACAAACCTTGCCCTTATATCTAATCCTTTTATATTTGCCGCAATGGCATTCCCAGTCCTTCTGAGGTCCAAAGATTCTTTCACAAAATAATCCGTCTCTTTCCGGCTTCAGTGTCCTGTAATTTATCGTTTCCGGTTTTTTTACTTCACCATGCGACCATTTTCTAATTTGTTCGGGAGAAGCTAATCCGATCTTAATTGATTCAAATACATTAAATTCCATTATTTCGTCCCCCATATTAATCTAATTCTGTCGTTAATTCATCCATATCTTCAAGATCACCATCGCCATCGTCAAGTGCATCTTCTACATATTCGTCCATGCTTTCATCCGCGTCATCATCGTCATTCATTTCATCAAAAGCTTCCGGATCAGCTAACATATTATTGTCATCGTCGCCTTCGTCAAGCGAGAACCCTTCAAGTGATGTCATCACTTCATCTTCCTTAAAGTCACTATGCTTTGTCGGAATAAATTCTGCAGCATCGTCTTCGCTAAAGTCTCTCTTTAAGTCTATCTCATCTTTGTTTTTGTCTAAAACTTTTATGTCCAGACTCAAAGACTGTAGCTCTTTTATCAGAACTTTAAACGATTCCGGTATGCCAGGTTTAGGTACATTTTGGCCTTTAACTATCGATTCATAAGTCTTTACCCTACCCACTACATCATCTGACTTTACAGTCAAAATTTCTTGCAATGTGTATGCTGCGCCATAAGCTTCCAGCGCCCAAACTTCCATTTCTCCAAAGCGCTGTCCGCCAAATTGAGCCTTACCGCCCAAAGGCTGCTGAGTAACTAACGAGTAAGGACCTGTAGATCTTGCATGGATCTTATCGTCAACCAAATGGTGAAGTTTCAAGTAATACATATAGCCTACCGTAACAGGATTGTCAAAGTACTCTCCTGTTCGACCGTCTTTCAGCCAAGTTTTTCCGTCTTCACTATACCCAGCTTTCCTGAAACATTCAAATATATCTTCTTCATGCGCACCGTCAAAAACCGGAGTCATTATCTTCCACCCTAGAGCTTTTGCAGCGTATCCCAAGTGCACTTCAAGTACCTGACCGATGTTCATACGAGAAGGAACACCTAGCGGGTTAAGTACTATGTCTAAAGGCGTACCATCCGGTAGAAACGGCATATCTTCAACCGGTAAAATCCTTGAAACAACACCTTTGTTACCGTGACGACCAGCCATTTTGTCTCCTACAGAAAGTTTTCTCTTTTGCGCAATGTAGCATCTTACTACTTTATTTACTCCCGGTGCCAGCTCATCGTTACTGTTTTCCCTCGTGAATACTTTTACATCTACAACCACGCCATATGCGCCATGTGGTACTCGCAAAGATGTATCTCTGACTTCCCTTGCCTTTTCCCCGAAAATAGCACGAAGTAATCTTTCTTCAGCTGTAAGTTCTGTTTCGCCCTTAGGGGTAACCTTACCAACCAGAATATCACCAGCATGTACTTCTGTACCTACCCTGATTATCCCGGTTGCATCTAAGTCTTTAAGTACATCTTCACCTACATTCGGAATGTCCCTTGTAATTTCCTCCGGACCGAGTTTGGTATCTCTTGCTTCTGTTTCGTATTCCTCTATATGAATGGACGTATATACATCGTCACGAACTAATTTTTCACTGATCAAAACAGCGTCTTCGTAGTTATAGCCTTCCCAAGTCATAAACCCGATCAAAGCATTCTTTCCTAAGCTTATTTCGCCGTTATTTGTTGCCGGTCCATCTGCTAAAACTTCACCCTTAACAACTTTTTGACCTTCATTAACTACCGGCACTTGGTTTACACATGTGCTTTGGTTTGAACGAATAAATTTTGAAAGAATGTAAGTTTCCTTTTTTCCGTTATCATATTTAACAGTAATCTCTCTAGCACTTACCTTCGTAACTGTACCGTCATCTTTTGCAAGCACACAAACACCAGAATCTACCCCCGCTTGATATTCCATACCGGTAGCTACTATTGGAGATTCTGACTTTAAAAGTGGAACCGCTTGACGTTGCATGTTAGAACCCATTAATGCACGGTTTGCGTCATCGTTTTCAAGAAACGGAATCATAGACGTAGCAACAGATACAACCATTCTCGGGCAAATGTCCATGTAATCTGCCTTATCGCTTTCTATTTCAACAAACTCATCTCTGAATCGACCAATTATTTTAGCATTTTTAAAGCGTCCATCTTCAGTAAGCGGTTCGTTCGCTTGTGCCACTATGAAATCATCTTCCACATCGGCAGTCATATAGACTACTTCTTTTGTGACTATGCCTGTTTCTTTATCCACTTTCCTGAACGGTGCCTCTATAAACCCATATTCATTAATTCTCGCAAACGTTGCAAGGTACGAAATTAACCCTATATTAGGTCCTTCCGGCGTTTCTATAGGACACATTCTTCCATAGTGACTATAGTGAACATCTCGAACTTCAAAGCCCGCTCTGTCTCTTGAAAGTCCACCAGGGCCAAGCGCAGACAACCTTCTTTTATGAGTAAGCTCTGCTAAAGGATTTGTTTGATCCATAAATTGAGAAAGCGGTGACGAGCCAAAAAATTCTCTAATAGCTGCCACTACAGGCCTTATGTTTATGAGTGATTGTGGAGTCAGCAGTTCAAGGTCTTGTGCTTGCAGAGTCATTCTTTCTCTTATTACTCTTTCAAGTCTTGCAAAGCCTATTCTAAACTGGTTCTGAAGAAGTTCTCCCACGCATCGTATTCTTCTGTTCCCCAAATGGTCTATATCGTCTGTAGTCCCTAGTCCTTCTGCTAAACACATCATGTAGTTTATAGATGCAAATATGTCGTCCGTAGTGATAGTCTTAGGCGTAAGCTCATCAATACGTGCAGTTATAGCTTCTTTCTGTTCATCGTCGCTATCGCAACTTTCTAAAACTTCGCACAATACTCTAAAAGAAACTTTTTCTCTTATTCCACATTCTTTATGTGCATCAAAATTAACAAAATCATTTACTTCAACCATGCCGTTTGAAATGACTTTTATTTCTTTTAAAATATAAACAGCATGTGCTCCAGACTTTTCAATTTCTAGAGCTTTGTCATAAGTAACTGTTTCGCCTTTGTCTAAGATAATTTCTCCGGTCATAGGATTTGCAACCGGTTGAGCAAGAACGTTGCCTAAAATTCGGCCCATTAAGTTTAGTTTCTTATTGTATTTATAACGTCCTACTCTAGAAATATCGTATCGTCTTTCGTCAAACAAGAGCATTTCTAAGTGAGCTTTTGCGCTATCAAGCGTTGGAGGTTCACTCGGACGAAGTTTCTTGTAAACTTCTATCAAGCCTTCTTCCAAAGTTTTACAAGCATCTTTTTCAATGGTAGCTAAAATTCTTGCATCTCTCCCAAAATACTCTATAATTTCATCATCCGTACCAAGCCCTAAAGCTCTTATCAGTACGGTTATGGGGATTTTTCTATTTTTATCTATTCTAACGTAAAGAACATCATTTGCATCATTTTCATACTCGAGCCACGCGCCACGATTCGGTATAACTGTAGATGAGAATAATTCTTTACCGGTTTTATCATACTCCATTTTATAGTAAACGCCCGGTGACCTCACCAGTTGCGATACTATAACACGTTCTGCACCATTTATAACAAAAGTGCCACTATCGGTCATTAAAGGGAAATCTCCCATAAAAACATCCGATTCTTTTATCTCGCCATTTTCCTTGTTTAAAAGCCTTGCCTTAACCCTAAGTGCTGCCGAATACGTTGCATCTCTTTCTTTACATTCAGCTATGCTGTAGTTTGGTTTATCAGAGTCTAAATGATAATCTAGAAAATCTAAAACTAAATTTCCGGTATAATCTGTAATGCCTGAAACGTCTTTAAAAACCTCCTTTAAACCTTCATTTAGGAACCAATTGTAAGAATTTTTTTGAATTTCTATGAGATTTGGCATCTTCAAAATTTCTTCATTATTCGAAAAACTCATTCTTACATTCTTTCCCATGTGCACCGGCTTAACATTTAGCATAGGCTTTACCACTCCATTCAATATTTACTTCATCTTTCTTCAATATGCTTTAGATTTATTATTTTGTTACACTATAAAAATTAAAAATAATTTATATATTTTTGGCAAAATAACAAGGTTTTTTTGCATTTTTGGGCATACATATCCATTTTGATACAATAATTGATTGTACCACATACTATTTTTACTGTCAAGTTTTATTTTTATATCTAATGTCCATCTATAATATACAATTAAATTTACTCAGTTTCTGTAGAAATAAAGAAATGATTGAGTCATTTATAAAAAAAGCTCACCTTAATTTTAGGTGAACTTTTTACACAACTTTTTAATAAAATATAAATTTTTCTGCTTTTTCATCATAATCACAGGTTATAGATTTTTTAGGGTCTAAATCTCCCTCTAAAATTTTTTCTGACAGTTTATCTTCTATTTTCGACTGTATTGCTCTTCTAAGAGGTCTTGCTCCATAAACCGGGTCATAACCTTCTTTTGCAATCGCTTTTACTGCATTCTCTGTAAATTCAGCATTTATATTCAAATCACATAGTCTATCTTTTATGCCTTTAAGCATCCTGGATGCAATTGCCTCTATGTCATTGCTTGTAAGTTTGTCAAATACTACTATGTCATCCACGCGGTTCAAAAACTCAGGCTTAAAGACTTTTTTTAATTCGTCTAAAACCATGTCTTTTAATCTTTCTTTGCTTTTTTCAGCTGAAGAATCTGCACTGAACCCCAAACTGTTTTGCTTTTCCGTAATCAGTCTTGCACCCACATTTGATGTCATTATAATAATTGTATTTTTGAAATTCACTTTCCTGCCTTGAGAGTCAGTCAAAACACCGTCCTCCAAAACCTGTAGAAGCATATTGAAAACGTCCGGGTGAGCTTTTTCTATTTCGTCAAACAGCAACACCGAATATGGTTTCCTTCTTACTTTTTCGGTAAGTTGACCGCCTTCGTCATACCCAACATAACCTGGAGGCGACCCTATAAGCTTAGAAACTGTATGTTTCTCCATGTACTCAGACATATCAAGCCGGATCATAGCATTTTCGTCTCCAAACATTGCTGAAGCTAAGGCTTTACATAGTTCAGTTTTTCCAACCCCTGTTGGACCAAGAAATATAAACGAACCTGTTGGCCTTTTTGGATCTTTAAGGCCTACTCTGCCTCTCCTTATCGCTCTAGATACTAGCGAAACTGCCTCATCTTGACCGACTATGCGCTCATGAAGAATGCTCTCCATTTTCAAAAGACGATCACTTTCTTCTTGAGTCAGCTGTACAACAGGTATTCCACTCCAGTTTGAAACAATATAAGCTATATCCTCTTTGGTAACTTCACCTGTAACTTTTTCGTTTTTATCTTGCCACTTCTTTTTGCCGTCCTCCAGTTCTTTCTTTAAACTCTTCTCTTCATCACGCAGCTTCGCAGCCCGTTCAAAATCTTGTTCATTTACCGCTGCGGCTTTTTCTGCGTCAAGTTTTTTTATTTTGTCTTCAAGGCCTTTTAAGTCATCCGGAACCGTATACGCCCTTAACCTAACCCTCGATGCCGCTTCATCTATCAGATCTATGGCTTTGTCCGGCAAGAATCGATCTGCTATATACCTTGAAGATAACGATACAGCTTCTTCTATCGCCTCATCTGTAATCTTAACTTTATGGTGCGCTTCATATCTGTCCCGTAATCCCTTAAGTATTTGCACAGTTTCTTCTTCCGAAGGCTCTCCAACCATCACCGGTTGGAACCGCCTTTCAAGTGCAGCATCTTTTTCGATATATTTCCTATATTCTTTTATAGTCGTGGCACCTATAACTTGAAAATCCCCTCTTGCTAAACAAGGTTTTAAAATATTTGCTGCATCAGCTGAACCTTCAGCCGAACCAGCACCAACTATAGTGTGAAGCTCATCTATGAATAAGATTATATTACCCGATTTTTTTATTTCATCTATAGCATTTTTTATTCTGTCTTCAAAATCCCCTCTATATTTCGTACCAGCTATCATGCTAGTAAGGTCGAGCGAAAATACTCGTTTATCTTTTAAAATTTCAGGAACATCTCTTGAAACTATTTTAAGTGCTAATCCTTCAGCAACTGCCGTTTTGCCAACACCCGGTTCTCCTATTAGACATGGATTATTCTTTGTCCTTCTAGATAATATCTGTATAACTCTTTGTATTTCTTCTTCTCTGCCTATGACAGGATCTATGGCACCAGACGAAGCAAGTGCTGTCAAATCTCTTCCGAACTGATCTAGAGTTTTAGTTTTGCTTTTAGAGTTAACTCCAGATTTGTGACCTACTCCGCCATTTTGAGAAAATTTAACATCTTCAGCTTCATAGTCTCCCATGGTACTATTCAGTTTTTCAAGTATAGCTTTTGCACTCGTACCCATCTCATTTAAGAACCTAACAGCATAGCTGTCACTTTCTTCAATTATAGCTATTAGCAAATGCTCTGTACCTACGTAATTATGTCCCAAAGTTGCAGCTTGCATAACGGCCATTTGTAAAATTCTTTTAGTTCTCGGTGTGAAGTCATCTGTGCTCAAAGAAGTCCTGCTTCCTACACCTATTTCAGTTCTTATTATATTTTCAAGTTCAGAATCATTTATACCAAGTTCAGACAAAACAACCGCTGCAACGCCTGTTCCTTCTTTTAAAAGTCCAAGTAAAATATGTTCGCTGCCAACGTAAGTATGCCCACAATTTTCTGCGCTCTCTATAGAATAATTTAGTGCATTGTTGGCCTTTTCTGTAAATCCGTTAAATCTATACATACAAATTCCTCCTTAGTCCGATTGTTCTTTATTTAATGCATTTCTTATTATTTCTGCCCGAAGTTGTTCTCTTTGGTTGGCAGTCAAATCTTTCTTTTCTTCAAGCGACAGCATTGCCGGTTGAACTTTTATTATAAGGCTATCTATACTTTCAAGAGAAAGGTCCTTGATTTCACCTGCCGCCGCCCCTAACCTTACATTAGATATAAGTTTCATAAATTCATTGTTACTCAAAAGTCTTGCATTTTTCAAAACTCCATAAGACCTGTGAATCAAATCTATAAATTCTATATGCTTTATCATTTCGCCTCTAGCGTTTCTTTCCTGAGATATTAACTGCATTGTTACATCTTCCAAGTTTTTAATGGATGCCTTTTCAGAAAGACCCAGCGTAACCTGATTAGAAAGCTGGTAAAAGTCGGCTTTAGGTTCTGTGCCTTCTCCATATATTCCTCTTAGCACCAATCCCAGTTTAGACAGGTTAGATGAGATCTTCTCCATAACACCGCTTTCTCTTAAAGCAGGCAAGTGAAGCATAACAGACGCTCTCATCCCTGTTCCAAGGTTTGTAGGGCATTGCGTAAGGTACCCCAAGTTATCATCAAACGCAAAAGAAAGTTTTTTATCTAAGGTATCATCAAGTTTATCCGCAATATTATATGAATCTTCAAAGTTTAAGCCTGGTTTTATAACCTGAAGTCTTATATGATCTTCTTCATTTATCATTATACTAACAGACTCATCGTCTGATAAAAATAGTCCCCTACCGTAAGTTTCTTCAACAAAGTTCGGGCTGGTTATATGTCTTTCTACTAGGGAAACCCTATCCACTTTGCTTAAACTGCGAAGATCAACATACTTTAACTCCTTCCCTATTTCATCTTCAGATATCACGTTTTTCACTAAATTAATAACTTCTACCTTTTGCTTTTCTGAAAGTTTACATGGGAAAGGAAAACTGTTTAAGTTTCGTGCAAATCTAATCCTCGTACTAATAACTACATCGCCTTGTGGTCCTGTTTTATTGTACCATTTATTCATTATTTTCCAGCCCCTTTTCTAATTCTTTTATTTTGTCGCGAAGTTTCGCAGCTTTTTCAAACTCTTGTTTTTCAATTGCACAGACTAATTCAGTTTTTAAGTCATCTATCTTACTTTCAACTCTTTTGTTAGAGTTAACGCTAGCTGCAAGTTTGCCGGCATGTTTAGTGTTTCCGTGAATCCTTTTTATGGATGAAACGAGCTTGTCATAAAATACTTTGTAACAGTTTGGACAGCCAACTTTGCCACTACTTGAAATATCCTCAAACGACGAGCCACAATTTTCACAGCGAGTAGAATCTAATCTTAATTTATGAGTAATATTCTCCGTAAAGAAGCTTCCAAGGAAATTATCAAAATTCAATGAAAAATCATTAAATATATCTCCATATCCCAGTTTCTTAGCACAAGCTTCACACAACATATATTCCTTAACATCGCCATTAATCACTTTTTTTATATGAGTATTCGCAGTATTTTTGCCACATGATTGACATAACATACACTTTGCATCTCCTTTTATATTTGTGTCAATAATAAATTTTTAAATAAATTTGCCCTTAAAAAGTCTCTGATCTCCACAGGTACCGGCATGTACGATCGATTCGACACCGCACAAGAAATTAGTTTTGCAATGTCATATGGTACAATTTCCCTATCTACCATATTTTGGAGCATTATTTTGCAAGTGGAGCTGTCTATTTTTTCTCCGACAGAGTTTATTATGTGCATTATTGCAGAATCTCTCGTAAATTTTTTTCTAGTTATTTTTATATAACCTCCACCTCCTCTTCTGCTCTCCACAATATAGCCTTGTTCCGGTGTAAATCTCGAAGTTATAACATAGTTTATTTGGCTTGGTACGCATCCTATTATTCCGGCTAACTCATTGCGCTGTATTTCTGCGTTGCCATCGCTCCTGTCGAGCAGTTCCAATATATATCTTGTTACTTCATCGCTTATCCTCAAATCAAGCCCTCCTTTTATTTGACTTTGACTTTCTTTGACTTTTATTTTAAATCTATTTTGCAGATCATGTCAAGTTTAATTAATACTTAAAATAAGAAAA
>ERZ1034917.1128-NODE-1128-length-18407-cov-204.076122_pt1 | contig 18407 bp, 31 predicted proteins | sample MGYA00520605_ERZ1034917 | MGnify/ENA primary metagenome ERZ1034917 (study PRJEB33766, sample SAMN09781784) | gut metagenome | biome: gut microbiome | host: Homo sapiens | place: Madagascar | study: EMG produced TPA metagenomics assembly of the PRJNA485056 data... | reverse complement strand
GATACCATAAGGGTGATTCCGCACAAGGTTGGGCTGTTGGTTAGTATGACACCGAAGACGAGTGGCGTAAACGTCTTGAGAATCTCAAGAAGAATTACGGCTTAAACACTGGCGGATATACTGGTTTGTTTGACGATGCAAAGCTTGCTTTCCTTCATCAAAAGGAATTGGTACTAAACCAGAGTGATACCGAGAATATTCTTGCGGCAGTTCAAGCCGTAAGAACTATCGGTACTGATTTGTTTAAGTCTATTGAGAAATCTCTTGATGGTAATGCGATTGCGGCAATGGCTCTTATGGGTTAGAAGCTCAATCCAGTCGCTACTACACCAATTCAAGACTCTATTGAGCAAACTGTTCATATTGATAAAGTAGAGTTCCCGAATGTGACTAGCCGCACTGAAATTGAGGAAGCATTTATTAGTCTTACTAATGATGCGGCATAGTGGGCTAGAAGAAAGACTTAATAAGGAGAGCTTTTTAGCTCTCCTTATTAAAGGAGTGAAAGGAGATAAACATGAATAATATATCTGAACAGCTATTACAAGCTATGGATATTATTACGGAAGAAAAGCTGAGATAGTTAAAATATGATAAAACTATCCAAGCTACTGTTTATTCTATTGTAGATGTAGATGCTGGAGAATACAAAGTTAGATATAACGGCAATATCTTTTCCGCATTTAGTGAGGATACTAGTAAAAGTTATTCTATTAAAGACGTGGTTTATGTCAAGGTGCCAGAGGGTAATTTTTCTAACAAGAAATTGATTACTTCTTTAGTAACTGCTAAGTCTTTATCTGATATTCAGTTATCTGATTTAACCAATTCTGTATTTGAAGTATCTCCTACTTTTGATGCATTGTACGATGGAGCTTATGACGCTTCACAAAGTTATGGAGTAATCGCGGGAACGCCAGTTGGAGAGATCGGAAGTTCTACTTATATTTTTCAAAATAGCGAAGAATATGAGTAGAATGGATATCATGGTCTATTCCAACAATACTCTAACAATTATGAATATATTCGCTTGAAAGCCTCTTTCTTAACTTAGTTTCATAATATCCATAATCAAGGTAATTATGGTATTGAAGTTGAGTTTTACACCAAGGATAATAGCAGTGTAAAGTATAGATTAGATCTCTAGAACTTTAATGGTAATCCTTATGGGTTCTCAGTCTACTCTCCACAGTAGATTATCCTTAAGGCGCAGAAGAACTATTTAATGGGACTTAAATCTATTAGACTGTTTGAAGAAGACTTTGTCTATGATAAAATTGTTAAGAATGGCATAGTTACAGATGAAGAGAATAGAACTGTTGCTAATATTTTTGTGAAAGATATTTCTCTTCAATATGTTGATATGCAAGATTTAAGTGATACGACTTATTATCTTACGATCTCTGCTCCTAAAGGCATTGCTTTTACGAATAAAGTATCTAGCTTGAATTTAGTTGGACGCTTAATTTATAATGGTGAAGACATTATGGATAGTAAGAAGTGTGTTTGCCAATGGTATGAGAGAGATTTAAGCGTGGTTGTTGGTAGCGATGAATATAGCAAGTCCGCAGGTTTCGGATGGAGAAAGATTGCCGGATAGACATCTAGTTCTCTTACTCTTGATGCAACTGATATTCTATATCAATAGAAGTATAAGTTAGTAGTCGTTTATAATGATAGTATTACTCTAACTGCGGAAATCGCTATATGGAATCGTAATGCAAGTTATGATTATTCTATTGAGCAAGTTACTGACGGAGCTGATATTAAACTACAGATTAGAAATAATGCTGATAGTGAGTCTTTGGTGGGAGATTGGTATTTATCTTATCCAGATGATAGTTACAGCTCTGTGCCGGAAGGAGAAAAGAAGTCCGAGATTGTCGTAAGTTCTTATTTGCAATACAGTTCTGTAACTTTCTATTGCATGGTGTATAATTCTGCAGGATAGTTTATCGGAACTTTAGAACATACTATTGTGAATAGCGAAAGCGAAGATGATGTAACTATTAGTTATATCGGTGAAGATTCCTTTAGATATGATGCTAATGGCGATATTTCTATTGAAGATGCAGAGAAAGAAAGAACTCTATAGGTTAATTTAGCATGGAAGGAAGGATTCGGCACTTCTTACTTCGTGTCTTGGTTAATGAAAGATGCGAATAATAAAGAGTACGAAATTCCCACCTCTAAAGAGCTTGCTTATAGTCCGGATAACTCCATGCTTGAGAATATTTGGGTTGACAAATATAATATTTTACACTACAATATTAAGTAGAAGTATAGAGTTAATTTCAGTAATAATATAGTTATTGTAAAAATAAGAACGATTACAGAATCTATTTATCTATTTAATAAAGAGATTCTTTGCTTAAAAGATGGAGACTAGGGAACCAATGGTACTACTTATATTACCGCGATTCGTCCATGCAATTCAGAGGGCGTAAAGTTAAGTGGACTACAGCCTTTGAGATATAATAATGGATGGACTAATAATATTAGAGTTCGTTGTTATGTTTATAAAGATGGAGAATTGATTAACGGTAATAGTAAGTATTCTATTACCTATAAGTGGTAGGGAACAAACGTTACAGTAGAGAATAAAGAAGTGGTTACTGATTCCGTTGATCGAGTTTTAGTGCGCGGTATACCTGCGATTTCCGCGGATACACCAAGTGCGCGATTAGCTTTCTATGTGAGAGTTCAAGTTACTATTAAAGATGATAATAGCTCGGTTGATATCTACGCTTCTTATCCTCTTGATGTTATCGTTGGTTCTACCTTGGCAAGTGCTATTGATATTGACACTATTCCGTCTTATATCAAATATAATTCTTCTGGTTTAACCCCATCTTTCTATAGTAACGATATTAACTTTTATTATAATGATGTAGCTTATAATGATAATATTACTTCGCTAAATACCAATGTTCTTACTATTAAGACAGACAAAGGTAAAAAATATTTAGAACCAGCTTCTAGTTTTATCTTTGAGAATATTAAGGATAATGATTAGAGCAATATCGGTGTATTAAATCTTGCTATTCCAAATAGTAATGATAGATTAATTCATCCAATTATCATGTATCTTGATACTTATGGTAATGAAGCTATCAACGGTTGGGATGGAACAGCTCTTGATACTGGCGATGGAGAATATGTATTTGCTCCATAGGTTGGTGCAGGAACAAAAGATAGCCAAAATAGATTTACTGGTGTAGTCATGGGTAAAGATAGTGGCCAAAACAAAGTGGGTTTATATGGCTATCAAGAGGGTGTTAATACTTTCGGTTTAATGGAAGATGGCACCGCGTTCTTCGGAGCTTCTAGTGGAGGTGGCCGCATTGAAATTAACGGTAAATCTGGTTCCATTAAAGGCGGCGGTGGAGGAAATAATTCCACTGGTATGACTATCAATTTTGCCGATCTTAATCCTGGTAATAATACTACCGCGATCAAGATAGGAGGAGGAGTTTTTGAAGTTACCTATGATGGTACTTTAAAAGCAACCTCTGCGATTATTGAAGGTTAGATTTTTGCTCAGTCTGGTAAGATTGGTTGTACTAGTAGAAATAGTAATGATGGTTGGACTATCGAGAAAAATAAATTATATAGTGGAAGTGGAGTAACAAGAGTAGAGTTAAATAGCGATAAAGACGAAGAGTTTGCTATCTGGGCCGGTGCTACAAGTTCAACTTCTGCAAGAGATAGTCATTTTGCAGTTTCTAAAAAAGGTTCTCTCTACGCTAAGGAAGGCAATATTGGGGGATGGACTCTCAAGAGTAAATCTCTATCCAGCGATAAGAATAAAATTGGTATGGCTAGCTCTGGTTCTTATGTATTTTGGTCAGGCGCTGATGAGGGAACTGCGGGTGAAGGTCCTAGTTTTTCTGGCAATACTTACTTCTATGTTACTAATGGCGGAAAACTTTCTTGCAAGAATGCAGAAGTTCGAGGTAATATTACTGCAGATTACCTAGAATGTAGTAATGGTGAGATTGGCGGATGGACCATTAGTAGTAGTTCTCTAAGAGGCGGAAGTACCTATCTATATTCTAATGGTCGAATTGTTTGTGATGACCTTAACTGTGATGGTGGTAATATCGGTGGATGGACGATTGGAGAAGATTCAATTTCTGCTAGTGGCACTATTTTACGAAGTGACGGTAACATTTATACTAAGTTAGGTAGAGTTGGTCTGGTCGAAGGAGAAGATAGCCAAGGTACTACTTATAACTTTGGATTGCAGGCAACTGGTGGTGATGGAAGCGTTATTATTCAAGCAACAGGTGGAAATGGTAACGTAGCTCTACGTGCTGCAAATTATATCTTCTTGAATGGCAATAGATTAACTTGTACAGTGCCAGCGGCTAATTAGTTAGGTATTTATGCAAGATTTGCTTAAGGAGGAATAAATAATGCCAAGTGCTTCTCTTACTTTTAAGAGTGCAAGTCGTTCTAGTGTACGATTTAGTTATAATGGAAGTGGGTGGAATATCCCTGTCAATGAACCCAAACAAGATTCTGGGTGGTCTACTATAACGAGTACAGATACTAAACAAGTTCAGCAGAAGACTGTCACTTAGATAGTTTATGATGTTGATGGGTGCATTACTACTTGGCATTGGAGTTTCAGCGGTGGTAATGGTGGTTCTAGTTCTGAGAAAACTGGAACTATCAGTATTGGTGGAATGAATGCCGGTTCAAAAGGTAGCGTCACAGGAAGGCTCTCAGCTACAAGAAGTGCGAAGAAAATTACTAAAAAATATACCAGAAGTAGAACTAAATCAAAAACAACTGGAGAGTGGAGTGATTGGCATGAATCAGGTCCAACCACTTCCACTTCATCTGCTAGTGGTAAAAATTTAGGCTCTGCATCGGATACTTTGGTATTTTATACTAAGCCAGCTGAGTTTTCATGGGGTAGCGGCGTAGCTACTAATAAAATTATTTAGGTGTCTGATGGGCTTTCAGCTAATAAATGGAATACCTTAGTCGCTAGAATAGAATAGCGGAAAAATTGGAAGAATCAATCTGGTGGAGCTAATTATAACGATGCAAAGGTTAGCTCTGGTGAATTAGTAACAGCCGCTAAATATAATATTTTAGCCAAAGCACTTGGCGTAAGCCAAGTAACAGCGCATACAGATAAAGTTATTGGTACACTTATTACTGCTGATGTATTTATTGCATTATAGACTGCGGTTAATGCATGAGGTAAAGGAGATAACCATGTTAAATAAAGATATTGTCACAATGTACCGTGGGTTAACAAGCTTGGCTTCCGATCTGGAAACCAAGCTTCCCGCGAAGGTATCGTTTGCTATTGTTAGGAATATTAAGCTCTTAACTCCTATTGTTGAAGATATTGATTTTGCTCGTCAATCAGTTGCAGCAACTTATGGAGTAGAAGTCGAGGGTGGATACAGTATTCCTGAATAGCAAATAGATACAGTTAATTAGGAGTTAACTGCGATTGCGGAAACAGAAGTTGATGTTCCTATTGTTAAAGTTAAAATGTCAGATGTTGAGAATTTAAATATCTCTATTGGTATTGCAGAAGCTCTTGAGTTTATGATAGAGGAAGAGATTTAAGTTTCTTCCTCTTTTCTTTTTGCTTGGACGAATTTAATTATCTTAACCAAAGTAATTTTTATAATATATAGAGTTAGAGAAAAAGGAGGCGCGGAATATGCCAATTAGTATTTATCCGCCTACTTTATAGAGTACATAGCCCGCATTTTTAGCCACTACACCAGACTATGAAATCAAGTATACTCTATAGAAGGTGACGAGTGCTGAGACTATTAAACATATTCAAATTCGAGTAGTTGAATAGCGCTCAAATTCTAGCATTGTAAATACCTCGAAATATCCAGACAATATTATCTATAAGAATGTGGATTTGACTAAAGAATCTAGTCCTTATGGAATTAAAATCCTAACTGCGGATTTGCGGAAATCTTGGTCACCGGGCGTATGTTATAAAATTCAGTTACGCTTTGGATCTACTAGTTTTCCTACTGACTTAAGTTCTTTTGCCACATGGAAGAAAGAGTAGATTAACAATCAAACTTTCTCTGAGTGGTCCACTGTCATGATTATTAAAGCTATCGCGCAACCAGAAATTTATATCGAGAATGCCGACACTTTAAGAACAGATGTTATTGCTAGTAAGCAGACAGAGGCTAGCTTAACTCCATTATTTATAGGAGATTATATTGATAATGCTTCTGATGAACCATTAGAGAAATATAAGTTTGATTTATATGATGAAACTGGAACAGATTTAATCGAGTCATCAGATTGGATTCAAGCAGTTAGCGGTAAGAATAACTCTTATCGATTCAAGACTATGTTGACAAATAACAGGTCTTATAAAGTTTATTTTTCTATTGTAACGCGCAATGGATATAAAGCAAGAGTATTCTATGACTTCCAAGTTGTCAAAATATATTTAGAAGCATTAGAAGGCGTAACAATGCGTGTAAATGATACAGATGTTTATTGTCGTGAAAACGGTTGTATGCGAGTTTATCTAACTGCAAAGAATCCCTTAACTGGATGTTATGTACTTACTCGCGCATCTGAGGAGAGTAATTATCAAGTATATGAGGATTTAAAGTATTTTAATTACTTTGAAGAAACTCTTAATGATAGTTTGATTTATACAGATTTTATTATCGAGAGTGGTATCAAATATAAGTATGCTTTCTAGTATCAAAACTCTCAAGGATTACGGAGCGCACCTTTGCAAGAGGATGGCTCTCCTATTCCAGCGAGAAGTGTTGACTTTGAATACTCTTATCTATATAGAGACGGAGTGTAGCTGCGCTTAAAGTATAACCAAAAACTCAGTAGTTTTAAGCATACGGTACTAGCAAGCAAGCAAGATACCCTCGGAGACCAATTCCCGCATTTAGCGAAGAATGGTTATGCTTATTATGCTGAGTTTCCAATTAGCGGTTTAATTACCTTTTAGATGGATGAAGACTAGACCTTCTTTACTTTAGGGACAGATGGTTATTACTATAATAACGAATTAATAATTCCTAAAGATAAGTTTAATGTGTCTACTACGACAAGAGGAGAGACTACTATTCCTTCTTATCTTGCTATTGATACTAATATTACTGATGATAATATTTTTGTAGAGCGTAAATTTAGAGAGAAAGCAGAATAGTTTCTTAATGACTTTACTTATAAACTCTATAAATCTCCTACTGAGGGAAACATTATTGTTGGTTTAATGAATGTATCAATGACACCTAATGCATCCCTAGGGCGCATGATTTTTGAGTTCTCTGCTACCGCTTATGAAGTCTTAGAGAATACGCTTGAAAATCTTGACGAGATTGGTATTACTGATATTGGAGTTTTCAGTAATGAAGTATCTACTGAAAAACAATCTGCGTTTGGCCAGATCAGTGGTATTTATTCAGGATGTCCTGAAGGAAATGATATCTATGCTTTAATTAAGCAACAGGAAGAGATTGCAGTTGGCAATGGTCAATATAAGTTGTCTCTTATTAATGTTGATTCTTTTTGGATTGAGAGATATCCAACTATTGACTTTAATAATAAGATTTACGAATTAGAAGCAAAGAAAACTGAACAAGACCAAGCTGGGGAAGATACTAAAGAGACAGAAGTTGAACTTATTCGTTGGGCGGCGCTAAAAGAAGCCGCGAGTAATGCTCCATCTTCTGCGGTTAAACTTACTGTTAATGGAACTGATATTATTGTAGCTCCAAATAGGCTATATAGCGTTAGAGAGGGTGTTAGTTCTTTAACTATGACATCTGTTAAATACCCTATTATTGTGAATTATGTCTGCTCTTTAACAAGAGAAAGAAATAATGAAGTTGGCGAAGTATAGTCTATTGATACTTCTCGTATTTGGGGCTAGATTTCTGGCATTTTTAGCGGAACTGATAAAGTCTTAAAGAATTATAAGTATTACTATGGGCCTGGCGAGACTCCATATCGTATCTATAGTGATTCGACTGTAGAAGAAGATAAGTTAGGTCGTATTTTAGTAGATAATACGAATTATAATGTCTATAAGACTGTCAATCTATACGATATTATAGAAGAAGAGACTCGCAAACAAGTAGAGTTTATCTATAATATTCAAGGTGGATTTAAGCAAGATAAAGACGGTAAATGGACAAATGGAATTATTTATTATTCTTTTTCTGATATTACCTCCTTTGATATTGAAGCAGACCCGTAGACCATTCTATATATTGGTCAAGAGAAAGATGGTAGTGATAAGCATCCAGTTATGCTTGGTCCAACTGGTCGATATACTCTTAGCCCAATGGATGGTATGATTAAGTATATCGCTTTATAGAAACCACAGTTCGCAGTTATTAATTACAAATGTCTAACTGCACAAATGACAATGAAGTATAATAAAGAAAGGAGCTAATATTCATGTTTGAATATCTTAATGACATGGACTTTCTAACTTAGTTAGATAAATTGCATATGCGAGTATAGTATGCAAAGATTATGCTCCTTTCTTTTAAGGACGAAGAACCCATTAAAGAAATTTAGGGTTCTATCATTAGTGGTAATTTGAGCGTTAATGGTTCTTCTGCAATTAGAAGAACCATTAACCTTACTATGTTTGCTTCTATTGATAATAGTAATCTTGAGGACATTGACAATGAGATTTCTATTAATAAGAAGATTAAAGTTTTAATTGGTTACGACAATCCATTAAAGTCCTATAAGGACTATGGAAATATTATTTGGTTTCCTTGCGGCTTATTTGTTTTATCCTCCGCTAATATTAGTCGCTCTACTAGTGGTTGGAATATTTCTATCACTGGTAAAGATAAGATGTGTTTATTAGATGGAACCGCGGGTGGCACCTTGCCGGCCTCAGTAACCTTCCATGAAAGTCTTGTTTAGCTTGATAATGGAGATGTAGAGATTCAATATCCTACTATCTTCCAAATTATCTACGAAGCAGTAAATCACTGGGGTGGAGAAGCTATTGAGAATATTATCATTACTGACATTGATGAAGAAATTAAGATGTTGGTAAGATATATGGGAGACAAGCCAGTATATTTCTCCAATGACTATTAGAGTTTGAGTTTTGAAGCGCAAGAAGATTATCCGCATATGTTTAGTTATGGACAAGATGCTGGATATAAGTATACCGAATTTACCTATCCAGGAGAGTTGGTATTAAATGCGGGAGACACGGTAGTAACTCTATTAGACAAGATTGTTAGTACTCTCGGCAATTATGAATATTTCTATAATATAGACGGTAAGTTTGTATTCCAAGAGATTAAGAACTATCTTAATACCGGCAGTTCATTATTAAAGTTAAGTCCAGAAGATTATGTGCGCTCATATAATAATGCAAAGTTTTTATACTCGCTTACCGATCTTGACACGACAACCGCGATTACCCGCAATCCTAAGTATGATAATGTGAAGAATGACTTTTATGTTTGGGGCAAGCGCAAGACTTCAACCGGTGTAGAGGTATCTATCCGTTATCATCTTGCTATTGATGATAAACCAGACATTGATCTAGCTATGTAGAATATGTGGGAAGTAAAGGATAAAAAATCTAATCTTATTGTTCGCTATGATTTTAATACTCTTGATGATTATAATGTAGATAACTATACAGTTACCTTAGTAGGTACTCCATGCGATGAGTGGAGAGAAGAGCTATATCGTCGTGCTCTTAATGCTTAGGTGTCTAATAGTGTTTATGATAATTATTATGATTCAGAGTTAATTGCAGAGTGGCGTAATTTATATAACCCAATGAACAAGAACTGGGATGCTACGAATCATTGGAATCCTGATGTGTTTAATGATCCAGGTTCTATTAACTTCTGGTTAGATTTTATAGATACTAGTTCTGCCCTTGGTAAGTATTCTATTAAGAATATTGGCCGCAGGACTAAAGTCGTTAATAATAATGACATAAAAACCGTATATAATAGCGAAGTTCCCGATATTGCATTTATTGAAGGATTAGATTAGGACTTGATTGTTAAATATCAAGGAATTGGTTAGAGATTCTTTATTCTAACTAATGAATACTATGATATGTTCTCAATAAGTACTACTGGAACTAGTTGCTTTGACCAAATTCGAGAAATGATGTATTAGAACTTATGTTATAATACTACTATTTCTTTAACCTGTTTGCCGAAATATTATATAGAGCCTAATAATATAATTAGGGTTGAAGATAAAGATAGCAATATCTATGGTAACTATTAGATTACCCAATATTCTTTACCTCTCACTTATAATGGCACTATGAGTATTACTGCGACAGAAGTTTTAACACGAGTATAAGGAGGAGAGGGCGATGTCTGCTATTGGACAAATCTACTATCGTGTAGTAGATACAAGTAGCACTGGCGATGGAAAACATTATATTTCCTCTGGAATTGATATTTACAATGATATTGTAAGTGCTTCTAGTGCCAAATAGTTTACCAAAGTTGGTATTCAAGCTCCACCCGGAGCGCAAGTTGTCATGAATGCTAGCAAGACTATCATGATCGGTCGCACTGGTATTTATGAGCTTGATGAAGATATTGTTATTACAAGTATGAAATTCGTTCGTCCTATAGTTTATATTAAAGACGAGGAAGAATCAGAAAGTAAGAAACGAGAAGGCGAGAAAATTATTAAAGAAGCTAAAGTGGCTCTTGAAGCTGCTATCGCTGCATTAGGAGAAGAGCCTATTGATCCAACTTCTGATGCTTATAAAGCCTATTGGAATGGATATAATGAAGCCAATGAGACTTACATTACTGCATTTCAAAAGGGTAGTGTAATTTTAAATCAAGGTCTAAACGGAGTTTACAAGGAAGATAAAACTGTTATTGGCGAGTTAGATAACGTAATTGTAGACTTTATTTACGATCCACTCTAGGGATAAGGAGGTATAGACATGCAATCTTTCTACGGAGGTCCTGCTGGACAGAGCTTCGAGATTAAAAAGATATTTGAGTCTTATTACGGTCCTGATGGAGCGCAAGTTGACTTAGATAAAGGATGGGCATCTCCTATCTCTGTGGGCGAATTTGTTATGGTATCTTATGGCTTGCCATCTGATGCTACATACATGACCCGCCTGAATTATGACTTAAAAGCGGGAAATAAACAAAACCTAAACTCTACTTTATGGTAGAAAGTATATGATGAATCCGCGGGAGAGGGTAGCGGCCTTAGTTATAAGCTCATTTCTTCTTGTACTGGTAATACTCCAAAGATTAGTATAAAAAAGCCCGCGATTGTGCTTCATCCGAATGAGCAACCAGATGTTGAAACTGATTTATCTAATCAAGATATGCCAGTTATTCAATTTAAATTGCCAAGAGCGGTTAAATTCTATTATGGTAGTTTGTTAGGACAAAAAGACGATAAAACATATACTCTTACCGATCCGCTTTTCACCAATTATGGAGTTGGAGATTATTATATCAATGAAACCACTGGTTTCATTTATAAAGTAACTAGTAAGATAAATGATACTACTTGTGTCTTTGAATATCAAGCAACTATTTCGCAACCACTACCAGCAATTAAAGCTAGTGCTATCGCTCCTTATACTGAAGGTGATGAGGGATTTAAACCCACGGTTCCGCTAGTTAAAAAGACACTAACAAACGCGGAAGGTACTGAATGGTAGCTTGAATTTAAGCTCCCATAGGCTCTGAAGCCCGCAGTTTCTTCTACTTTTATTGGTTCGGCAGAACAAGGATCTGCCACTTCTGCTATTACTAGCGAAGATACAGTAACCTTTACTTTCAAGATTCCAACTGGTAGTAGGCTATTTGCAGGTCTTGAGATTACAGCCGATGGAGCAACTACCACTATTGATGACGCGAGAATTGGGGATATTTATCTTAATAGCGAGACCGGTGTTTTATATACTTTAACCACTAATGGATGGAAAGCTAGTGAGAAGAGTATTAAAGGTCCTGTTGGTGAGGCTCTTAATATTGAAGCTGAATATCATTTAACTGAAACTGCGGAGTTTGCTGCTAATTTAGCCAATGGTGCCACTTATATTCAGGAACACTATTCTGGTACTATTGATTCTCATAAAATCTTTGCTATTACTTGGACTTTGCTTGATAATGGTAAAGAGATATCTTACTGGTATTATAAAACTAACGCTGGTGAGTGGGATAGAGCGCAATTAACGGGTGGCATTTCTAGTTTAATTGAGTAGTCTTATAAAGAAAATATTAACAATAAGACTTACTCAATTAATTATATTAACTCGCTAATTGGCAGAGATGGAGATACATCAAAAACGGCTTATTCTAAAGATTAGGTATAGAGCCTTGTTTCATGGGGATCTTTCCAAGACCTTATAGAAAAGCCTTGATTAAATGGAGGATTTAATAATGGCTTTATTTAAGATTTATAAAGGTGAGGAAGAACTCCTCACTCAAATTCCCATGCATGAGGGATATGCCTATTTCTGCGAAGATACAGGCAATCTGTTTATTGATATTTCTAATAATGTTGGTGGACGTGTTCAAGTTAACGCATATGCAGCTTCTATTTTGAAGAAAGACACCAAAGAGATTGACATTGATGATATCTTTCTTACTAATATGACTGCTACTGTCGCACAAGGTGGTACTGGACAGAAAACCTTGACAGTTAATGCTTTACTACTCGGTAATGGTACTGATGCAGTTAAGATGGTATCTATCGAAAAAGGCGCTATTGTAACTGGAGATTCTACCGATGGTGTCTCTGGTTTGTTAGGTACTGGAGCATTATTCGCAGAGGTTTCTGGCGCTCCAAAGTTTGGTACTCTACCCATTAAAGCTGGTGGTACTGGTGCTACAACTGCTGCGGCCGCAAGAACTAACCTAGATGTATATAGTAAGAGTGAAACAGATAATAAGATGGATGAAGTAACTACCGTCTCTTATACAGTTACTCTTGTTCAAGCCAACTGGGTACATTCTGGAGATACTTATACCTATTCTTATAGCAATACTAATTTGAAGTGTGGTAAGAACGGTAATGTGCCTCCAATTATTTCTTGGATTAGTAATCACGATGATTATAACAAGATTGATAGTGCACAAGCAACTGCTGGATCTGGTATTATTTTCACGGCTAGTAAGGCCATTGAGGGAGATATTGAAATCGTTATTATCGACGTGAAATAAATAAAAAAATAGGGAGAATCTTTTAATTAAAAGGTTCTCCCTATTTTGCTTTAATGATAGACAGTTAGACAAGATTATATTTAACTTTTTAAAAATATTAAAAGATTTTCGAAATAAGTACATTTAATTAAGCTTTGGTCAATTATAGATAATTTTCTTAGCTTATTTTTTATGTATATCTGAAAAGGTAAGATACCTATTTGAAGGGGAAAAGGGTTTCTATACCTTTTTCCCCAATTTTTTATTATCTAGTTTCTAAAAGTATTTTTTCCCCATAAAAAGTATACTTTTTAAAAATGAAAGGAGAATTAAAGTGAGCGTAAAATGTATTTTACAAGGTCAATAGATTAGTTCATTCTCTGCTCCGGTAGAGATCGACATTTCGGATAGCATCACGATGGATGAGACCTGCTTGTGGACGACTCTTCTCAACCTGAGCCATGATAGCGCCGCCGCCATGAAAATCAAGCAGGCGGCTCTTGCGGGTAACGCGAAAGTGACCGTCAAGATAAAAGTCTCATCCTCCAGCGAACCGGAGCGCGTGACGCTGCGGATGGTCGGCTCGCAGTATACGGATGCAGAATTGGGTGAAAGATACAATTTAACCGGAACTGCCGTCCTGTTAGGGATCGCTCCGATAGACGTTATACTAGGAGCGTACGGCGGGAATCCCCCAACGTATGTTTTGGGCGGGCTCGTCCCACAGCAGGAAAATAAGCCGCTGCCGGAGTTTGACCTTTCTGATAAAATTACACTGACCTCGGAGAATCTGTTCTCAACCAATGTTAATATCAGCGAAGAAAAAAGTGTAGGAGAGAAAATTAAATAGGCAGTCCTTGAGGGTAGTGCAAATGTGAAAGTTAAATTCGGGGAACAAAACTCGGAGATCTTGACGCTCCAGATGTTTGGCACGCAAAGCGCTGCTAACGACGGTACCCCCATATATTCTCTAACCGGAACGTGTGCCTTGTCGGGTATAGTTCTAATGACCGTTATGATCAGCACGACCATCTACGAGAACCATTGCAACGTTTTTAAACGTGTCGAATCGGTGAGGAAAAAACCACTTTACGATCCGGTAGATGCGCCAGACGCGACGCCGAATGGAGCATTTTTGCGGTGGAGTAGTGAATAGAAAGAGTGGGTGGCGGAAACCGTGCCCGCGGCAGAAGGAGGTACATTCTGATGGCGGATTATTTAGTACAAGGTGCAAGCCTCACGGCAGTTGCGGACGCTATTCGCGAGAAGGGCGGTACGTTCGCTCCTCTGAGTTTTCCGGCAGGGATGGTTGCAGCGGTACGTGACATTCAGGGTGGGGGCGGCAGCCCCACTTATGTGGTTGGTTTACCAATATCGTTTACGCTTACCGGCTGGGATCCTGACACATAGGGGACAACTTACAAGTTGAAAGCCGTAGGCTATAAGCCCGGCGCGGGTGGCATACAACTGGGGTTGCCGTCCGATTCCTCCACCGTCAACACGCAGGCGGTGGTGGCGGCGGCGTTGACCATCGCGAACACGAAAGTAACCGAGCCGGACAAGAGTAAAAACGTGGCCGGATACACCGAGATTTCCATTCCCGCCGTGACCGCGCCGAGTCGCGAGTTGACTATTGCCCTCTTCGGACTTGTGGAGATGGAGCGAGTTAAGGTGACAGCGCCCGCCGTTGTAGGTATTCCTGTGCCCGTTGCAGGAGAAAAACCTGTGTATAGTATCAAGGGAGAGCAGTTCACCGGCACGATTACATGGGCGCCCGACTTGATTGATAGTAAATTTGGCCCGCTAAAAAACTATACTGCAACTATCACGCTAACACCGAAAGTTGGCTACACCCTTAGCGGCGTGGCGGCGAACTTTTTCACGGTAGAGGGTGCGACAAGCGTCAGCAATGCCGCAAACAGTGGCGTAGTCACCGCCACATTCCCGCAAACCGGCACAGCGGTCGTGTGGGATAACAGTCTATGGGAAGTCACAACACCTGAGACTGGAAAAACCCCAGTTTTGGACTTTACAGGTTCGAACTATACCGGCAAGGTAGTGTGGTCTCCTGAGGCGTCTACATTCGCCGCATCCACGGCCTACACTGCGACTGTTACGCTGACTCCAAAAGAAGGTTTCACTTTTGATGGTATTCCTGAAAACTTCTTCGTAAAATCTGGCGCAACTAGTGTGACTAATGCTGCAAACAGCGGTATAGTTACGATCGTGTTCCCGGCGACAAAGGAGGCGACAACATGAACCAATTGAACCACGTTGCTGTCATTGCTGATGGAAATGGACGTTGGGCAGAACGGCGGGGCTTGGATCGCTCCGCCGGCCACGAGCAGGGTTTGAACAAGGTGGAGGACATGATGCACTGGTGCGTAGACATGGGTATCCCGGCCCTGTCTGTCTACTGTTTTTCGTGGGAGAATTGGAACCGGCCCAAGGAAGAAGTGGATGCGCTCTTTTCCATGGCGAATCAGTATTTTGAACGGTATCGGGAATTTGTGGAAAATAACATCCGCGTCCTCATTTCCGGGACGGACAAGCGTGTTCCGCCTGAGAGCATCGAAAAAATGGAGCGCATCCAGCGGGAGACCGCCCACTGCGACGGACTGACGCTGAATCTCTGCTGCAACTACTCCGGGCGGATGGAGATCGTGGACGCCGTTGCCAAGGGCGCACGGACGGAGGAGGAGATCACGGCGGCGCTGTATCAAAACCTGCCGGAGCCGGACCTCATCATCCGCACGGGCGGCTTTCAGCGGCTCTCCAATTTCCTGCTGTGGCAGTCCGCCTATTCAGAGCTTTACTTCACCGAAACGTTGTTCCCGGACTTTTCCATTGGAGAGTTTCGCCATGCGGTTAAGCGCTTTGGTAATACAAAACGAAATCATGGAGGGTTGAGCAATGGCTGAATATACATCTGAACAGTACAAGTTTTTGTTAATGAAGCGTCTCCAGAGGCATTTTTCCATGGACAATGCCAGAGACAGAATTTATACACAAAACTTCTTTTGTGCGCTGTTTGACGAATCCGTAACAGTGACGAAGGAAGCATACAACAACTTCTGCCGCTTGATGGATGATAATCTCGCGTTTTGCGCTGAAAAAGGCTGGTATCTATGCGAAAATATCAATCTCAATGATGAAGATGCTAAAAAACAAGGTGTTTTGTTGATTAATGCATTTGCGGAAATTGGTATTGCATTGGAACTTGAGTCAGGCAGTGCCACTTTTACGAAGTCAAACGGAAAGGTTATGAAATACACGGTCGGCACAACCGGTAGTAACTATTTTTACATCAATACAAGAGCGGGTACGGAATACCGATACGCCAAGGCGTCTGCTTCCGCTTATAATATGCAGGGAATGGACGTGCTGAATGGATTAGATAGTTTCAAAAGAGCTGGCAATGGGACATATTGGCACTATAACGCGGAGACAAAAACTGTGACAATTTCTGGTGAGGGTTCCCTCGATATAGTTCCAGAGGAGCAAATTTTAGGAGGAAAATATACTACGGTGATTTGCGGCGCTGGAGTTTCTCGATTACTTGACAAGTGTATGTCAGTGGATGGCGCGGTTTTGGTGCTTTTACGGCCAAGTGACGCCGACATGGAGATCGACCCCTACTTTAATTCAAACCAGGGTTCTTGCGGAAGTACCAAATACAAAACTGTTGTTTACACGGACTGCGCTGCTGCGATCGCAGCGCTGAGCACAGAGGAACAGACAAAGTACATCACATTACACAGTCTGTCGGAATGGGAGGGCTAAAAATGAAGATCAAAAGGTTGAATGCAGAAGATGCATTCGCAGAAATTGCACGACTTGAACATATGCAAGAAGATGGCGTAGTTGTCAACATTGCAGAAAAGTACTGGGTCGGGTCAGCGTCGGACGACGCGTTCGGTGATACCGTGCAGGAATATGATATGCCGGTGTTTCATAGTGACTATCGCCCCGGCATGGTAGATATTGTTTTCCCCGGCGACCTGTGTATCTGTGTAGTAGAGAAAAATCGTAGTCTCGCCGGAGACCGCATCCTCCGCGCAGCGTGTGACTATCTCATTGCGCGAGGTATCCCGGCAGTGGTTAATGGCAGTGACTTTCTTATTGCGGATATGGAGGCACGGAAACTGTATAAAATCGGCAGCTATGGAGATCTGCCAGTCAACGGGATATGGGAGGTAACGGTGCATATCTCTATCCACGCGGATATGGAGCTGATCGAGGTTTGCCGCGATGAATCGCCAGAAATGACACGTATTGGGCTTGACCGGTATGGAGTGACGGCGGAGGAACTTTTGGCGGCGATTTCAGGGGAAATCGAGGAGGATGTGACATGACGGCGGTAGCGGTGATCGTGCTAAACTGGGTCGATCTCATTTGTACACTCTGGGCGTTACATATCGGCTGTGTGGAGCTAAATCTACTGCTGCGGAGCGTCGTCACGATGGTTTGGTACAAAATCGCGATCGTACCACTGTTGACGTTAATTCTTGCCTGGCAGGGTACAAAGGAGGCGCGTCGAGCGCTGGGTATCTGCGCAATTGTATATGGTATGGTGTGTGTGTGGCATGCGATTGGGCTGATCTGTATACTCTTCTGAAAAGCGGCATAAGTGAATAAAAATAAGAAAAGGCGTGTCCGAACTGGACACGCCTTCCTTTTACTATAATTGTTCTTGAATATATTTTAATCCATAAGGAATAGGATTGCGTTCCCATAGGGTAAGCGCTTTCTACATTCGACAATGTCAATATAGCATAAGGGTACTTTTGTCAAAGCGGAAAAATGGCGTCAGGCCAGAAGCATTTTCAGTGCTGCGCTTTGCTTGCAGGTGCCGTTTGGCAAAGACCTTCTTGGCACTTTTCGCTCGAACCAGCTCAGGAGCCGCAGGATGCCGCTGGCAAGATAAAGGCAAAAGACGATCACGATAATGTCCAGCCGACCTACTGCCTAAAATTTATCGCCCTTTGTGCTTCACGTGGAAGGTTATATCCTTTAAGTCCAATAATGTCTAGTTTGATAGATCAAGAAAACCTTTTCCTTGAATTTTAAGGAATTATATCAGTATTTCCGCAATAAATCACGAAAGAATTATCCAGAAATCTCAAAATTTACATTACGACTTTATTTATAGAAAAGATTTGGACAGAAAAAGATAGTCAATCTTCCTTTTGTTTGATATATTATATACAATAAGGAGGAATTATTATGCCA
>ERZ1034917.1124-NODE-1124-length-18454-cov-4.192728_pt1 | contig 18454 bp, 10 predicted proteins | sample MGYA00520605_ERZ1034917 | MGnify/ENA primary metagenome ERZ1034917 (study PRJEB33766, sample SAMN09781784) | gut metagenome | biome: gut microbiome | host: Homo sapiens | place: Madagascar | study: EMG produced TPA metagenomics assembly of the PRJNA485056 data... | reverse complement strand
GTCACAAAGAGCAAGCCTGATTTTTTTCTGTGCCATTAAATTTTACTTCCTTTCAGCAGAAATTTAAGATTACCGGGTATTTTAACTCCGCTTAAACAAAAATCGCCTTTTAAAATCGGAGTTAGCATTATTCTCTTTCGGTTAACGGAAATTCCGAAACAGATTACCCGGCAGCGGCAAAACGCGCCGCTTTTTTCGCGGCGGCGGAGCGGAAAGCGGCAGTGCAAGCTGAAACACGGTGTACTTTTCCTCCTCGCTTTTTACGTATGTAAAGCCGCCGTACGCGTCGGCAACCTTTTGAACGTACGAAAGACCTATCCCCCATTTGTCGGAGGTCTTTTTGGTCGAGTACAGTATCGAAAATATCTTCTTTATATCCTTTTTTGGTATACCGCAGCCGTTGTCCGAGATTTCAAGACAGGCATAGCCGTTGTCGCAGCAAAGCTCAACCGTAATCTCGCCGTGCGTGCGCCGCGCCTGAGCTATCGCGTCCACCGAGTTGGAAAGAATATTTAAAATACTTTCCGAAATATGGAAAAACGCTGCAGAGATAATCACAGGCTCCTCCGGCAGATGCAGCGAAACCCGGACTGACTGCGGCATAGAGAGCCGTCCCAGCGCGTCGCGCACGCACTCCGAAAGGTCAACGGACGCGTCGGCGCCGCTTACCTCGTCAAGCATATTCATGGAGTGCGTAAGGGTCGAAAGTCCCTTGGCGCTTATGTCCTCAATGTCGGAAAGAATCGACTCCGCAGTGTCGGGGTCGGTGCGTATGTATTCCGCCGCCTGCCGGGTGAGCCGCTGCACCGCAAGATAGGTATTTTTTGTCGCGTGGAACACCATGCGAAGGTTCTGACCAATCTCGCGGAAGGTGCGCGACCGCGCTATGCCGTTTATAAACTTGACCGAGCCGAGCGGCTTGTACCAGATTGTAATGTACAAAACCGCCATGGTTATAAACAGAGTAAGCGGCAAAAAAACGCGGCGATAGCCGCCGGCAAAAAACACGGTCGGAAACTTGTTAAGGTCAACGTTCCACGGCATAAACGCAGAGAGAAACCCGCCGACAAAGCACCATGTGACGTATATTCCGATAAACGCAAGGCAAATCCCAAGAAAGACCGCATTGACAAACAGCGCGTGAATCCGCGTGCGGCGGTAGGTCTTGTAAACAAAGAACAGCGGCGCAAACAGATACAGCATAAACACAAGCCGCACGGCGCGGTTAAAGCCGAGAACGTGCGCATCGCGAAGGCGCAGCACGGACTGCGGTTCGCGGTTGACAAGCAGAAATATGCGGTAGGTCACGGTGTGGTCATATATGATAATGGACAAAAAGACAGGCGCTATAAGCAAAGTCAGCTTAAAAATACTTTTCTTTCTGCCGATAATGTTGAAGGTATAGACCGAGCCGAGCATAACGAACGCCGCGCCTATGTTCATAATCCGCGATACCGTACCGAGCGAAAACGACATACGGTTGATAATGCGGTAAAGCTGCAAATCAAGGTCGGTCGTAGCGGAAAAGGTCGAAATTTTGATTATGTAAAGTATCGAGCCGAAAAGCATAAACGCAATCCCGGCAAAATACAGACTGAATGCGTAGGTCAGGTGCTTGCGGAAGTTTAAGACAAGCTCCAGAGCAATAAGAAGGACAAGAAAAACTATAGCAAGAAACATACCAAAAATCCTCCTTATATATTGCGGCATGAAACCGCCAAAATTATCACAGTATCATTATAGTAAAAACATATTCGCTTGTCAACATAAAAACAAGTACCAAAAATACGGTTTTCGGCACAAAAAACGGTTTTATGCCGATTTGCGGACGTTATTTGAAAAAATTTCAACTTGTTTTAGGCGCGTGGTGCATTTATAATATATATGAGATAAGAAAAGCACAGAGTTTGTGCAGTATTACCTAATATCGGGTAAAACCAAAAAAGATAGGAGAGATGGAAGATGAAAAAATTCAGACGAGTTTTGGCATTGCTGACGGTTTTTGCAATGGCGGTCAGCGTATTCACTACGGCGGGCGTTTTTGCCGCAGATGACGAAATGGGTAACCCCGAATTTCTGTTCGGCGAGGTGAAGGCGGAAACAGCGTCCGTCAAAGGCGGGCTGTACAAAAGCAATACTGCCGTGAGCTTTGACGGCGAGATTTTTGACAAAGGCTTTGTCGCTGTGCAAGGTGACAAAGGCGGCGCTTGGGATAACGATTATATGAAATTTTCGCTTGACACAAGCACAATTTTCGGAAGTGATTATACCGCGAAAACAAATGATATTTTGTACCTTTCGTTTTATTACAAAATTCCGACAACATATTCATATAATTCCACCGAATATACAAGTGCGGCAGCAAAGGGTGTGGAAATAAACGCAGGAGCAAATAAAAACGGCGGACAAAGAATGTTTGATCTGACGGCTGTTGATACGGGCAACAAAAGACTTTCTTCAAAGCCGATAACAAAAGCTGACGGCGAATGGCACAAGGCTCAGCTTGGCTTTTTTGCGGGGGCGAATACATCTGAAACCGTAATGAAAAATATAGCAAAAGACGGAAAGACAAATTTTTCGTTTAACTTCTATCCGGATAACAGCAGCGGACCGTTTAAAATGTTGATAGCGGACGAATTTACTGTCGGACTTATGCGGTTTGATTCCACAAAATATACGTCAGAAACGGCAAGCACATATACAACCTATATACGTGGCTTGGACTATCTTTGTCGCACACTGGAGGCAACAAAGCCTGATATCAAAGCAATAAGCGCTGATGGATATATCACAAAGACAGAAAATGAATTTGTGGACGGTATCGATACCGGAATAAAGAAAACCGAGTACACCGTAACCGTATCGAGCGACAATCCGACGATAAAAATGTCAAATGACGAGGGCGGCTCTTTTAAAAAGGCATTTTCCGCCGATGTAACAAAAGAAGGCGACTGGAATATTGTCAAGGCTTGCGCACCAACGTATGACAAAACGGGTGCGGAAAGCGTAAATTATGTAAAATTTGAAGACTTGACGTGTACGGAGGATCCCGGAAAGGGTGGCGGAGTTGTAAAGGCGTTCTATGCCGATGCGGTAAATCCTGCGGAGTACAGCGAAACCTTTACATTTAACTATGACACAGATTACAAGGTATTTGACCCGAATAAGGCAGGACACAGCGTTGGCAAAAAAGAGGCGAAAAACGCGATAGTTAAATTTACGGGCGATACGGTGGAAAAGCAGGATATAACGGACGATACCTTTACGCAGGCATACGTTATGGAGCTTATCAAAAACAGCGAATATACCGGAAGCCCGCTTACAACGGGCACGGACGACAACTTCTTCCAGTTTGAATATAATGTAGGCGATTACGGCAAAAAGGGCGACATCATGGCGTTCAGTTTCTACATTAAGAATGAGTCGGAAAGCGGAACAAACCCTGAGAAAAGGGTAGTGGTTACAGGCAGCACGGAGAACGAAAATGATGACAGATGTGAGGTAAGCGCCAAAAACTGGACGGCGCTTGAACATACAGCAAGTGCTGATATAGCGCCGGGCGGCGGCTGGAAACGTCTTATATATCTTTCTAACATAAACGAAAAGAACGGAAGTATTCCGACAACGCAGTGGCTAAGAGTAAGCATTGCGGCGGACGGTTCGCAGGATAACAAAATCTTTATTGCAGAGCCGAAATGTACTGTTATGAGAAGACCGGAATACTATTATCCGGAGATAGCCTTCAGAACAAACAACGACAGACTTACGGTTGCGGGAAAGAACTTTGTAAGCAAGACGGCCGGCATATCGGCGGTAACCGTTTACGAAAACACGGTAGAGGTTCCCGCGGGTCAGACTTCGGTAACCGTAAAGGGCAGAGAGGCAAACATAAACAAGATTAAACCTGTTTCAAAGCACGGAGATATACCTTACATAATAAATGCAAAAGGAAACGGCGTTTATGAAATTACTCCGGTAGCAATCGGATATAATAAGGTTGGAACGGCGCTTTCGTCCGGTAACAGACTGTCGTATTATTGCTATAACGGAGTTGAAACCACAGAGCGCACATATGATTATGAGCGTGCTTTAACGGAACAGCCGGTAACGCTTAAGAGCAATTATATAGGCGATTCAAGAGTGAATATAGCAAACTCCACTATGACAGGCTCGCCCCTCACGCTTATCACAGAGCTTGACGAGAATGTAAGCGTAACCTTTAAAAAGGATGGGGCGGCGGTAAGCGCGGGTAATTACGCATCCGAGCCGGACGGCAGCGCTTACTCGCTGACCGTAAGCGGAAACTACTTCCTGTCGGTTTATAAGCTTAGACTTGCGGCATATACCGAGGGCGGCTCGCTTGTTGCGACAAGTCCCGCGGTAGGATTCCGCAAAAATGCTGCGACGGCAACGATTGAGGGTCTTAAAAATGACGGAACGCTGAAGTTTAAAGCGTTCGTATGGGAAGGTCTTATGCCGATTACGCAGGCAGCGGAAATCAATGCTAATGCGGTAGGTATTCCGGTTATTATCAGATAATCAAACAACAAAACGTCACGCGGGGCGGCGAACGCCGCCCCAAAGGCGCACAGGAGCCGAATATTGCTTTCGGCTCTCATGCGTTAAAAAAATAAAACGACGGTTGAATCTTTAAATTTTACAGAATCAGAGAGGAAATCATTATGAGGAAAAAACATAAAATTCTTGCCGTACTGACAGCAGTTGCGACTATTTTGGTGCAGCTGCATTTGTCATCTTTTGCGGCGGGCGCGGAAAGCGGCGCAAAGCTGATTTTCGGCGACACAACAGAGCCGACTGCGTTCTATCATAATGTTAATAACAGCCTTAGAACGGTAAAAGGCGGCGCGGTTTTCTACTACGGCTATAACAGAACGGACGCAAAAACGAACTACGGCGAGGGAGTGTTCGCGGATGGCTGGGAATACACCTGCCGCGGCAGCGGCAGCATGAGTTACGAGTACTCGTGGAACTCGCTGCAGGCGCACTTTCCCGTATTTTCGGAAATGTCGGCGGATGATGCGGTATATCTTTCGTTCTGGTACCGCTCGCACTCTGAGTTTGCCGACCCGAACGATGCGGCGGTAACGCTAAGCGGCGAGGAAACAATGCCGTATCTTCGCTGCAACAACAAAAACTACGCAATGTACGATTTGTCCTGCGGCAAGGCGAGCGGCTCGGACGGCTGCGTGACCTTCAAGCCGGACGATAAGTGGCGTAAGGTTGAGTATTATATCCCCGCAAAGAGCATAACGGGCAGCCAAAACATTCAATTCTGGATTTGCATGATGCAGATGAACAAGGCTTGCAAAATAGATTTCGCAGGATTTACATATGCGCTGCTTGATATGCCGAGCGGCGCACAGACAAGCAATGACGCGTACTATACGCTGCTTTCGCAGCGGCTTAACCGCGGCAGCCTTGCGCGGCTGACGGTAGGCGGCGTTGACCAAAGCATAAAGGACGGCACAACCGAGTACACCGTCCCAGCCGACAGTACGGCGGTTACGGTTACCGCGGAGGGCGCGTCGGGTGCAAAGGAGCCGCAGGTGACAAAAATCGACAGCTTTACCTATGAAATCACGGCATACGGACAGGGCATCGATGACCGCGTGACCGAGCCGATGAATTACATAGAGCGGACGGACGAAAACGGCGAATACTCGGCGGACGGCACAGACAAAACGCTTGCGGTAACGAATGACGACCGCGTGACTACATATACAATTCATCTTGAGATAAAGCCGGTCAAGGCGGCGCTCTTGATTGACGGACAGCCGACCGACAGTGCGGAAGGCTGTTCGGACGGCTCCGAAATAAAGCTTGCGCTTAGCTTTAGCGATTTTACGGGCAGCGCGCACGAATATATTTCGGTGCTTATGCTGATGAAGGACAGCCGGCTTTTGCGCACCGTTCCGTATTATACGGCGGTGGAGGCAAACAGCGCGGCAACGCTTGACAAGACCTATACGCTTGAAATTGGCGACTATTCGGGAGTAACGGCGAAGGTTATGGTTTTTGACAAGGCGACTTTCTGCGAGGTATTGCAGTAATTTGACAGAGAAAGGATTTTGAACATGATTAAGAAAATAATTGCGGGAGCGCTCAGCGCGGCGATTGCGGTTTCGGTACTGCCGACCGCGGTATTTGCGGAATACGGCTCGAATATCGGCACAATAACAACGTCGGACACGCCCGACGCGTCCATATTTGACGACAGCGGCACGGTACATAACCGCGCGGCATGGACGGAATGGGCGAAGGAGGGAACTCCGGACGTACTGGCGCACAAAATGCTTGACGGAAACGTTGCGTTTGTCACAAAAACGAACCGCTTTTGGAACAAGACGGCGGTGGAAACCGCGGCGGGAACTCCGTACTTTGATGAGAACGGAAAAATGGTAATTCCGGCGGAAGCCTTCGGCAAGGCTCTCGGCGTTACGGTAAACGGCGACTATATAACCGAGGAGGAGGCGCTGAAGGCGGCTCCCGGCTGGCAGGCGTTTACCGATACCAGAGGGTTTATGATATTCTCAAAGAACATTGACGCGGTAATAAACAAGGCGCCCGCGATAGAGAACAACATAGCGTGGCGGCACTACCGCAGCTATTACGATGTGCAGATTGCAATGGCGTATATATCGTGGACGGACGTCAAGGTGAGCGCCGACAACTGGAAGGCGCTCAGAAACCGTGCAAGAATCGCGATGACCCTCCCGGCGGGCGATTTGGACGATTACGGCGAAAGATATATAAACGAGATTGCCGACAATGTAAAGAAGTACATAGACAATGTTGACACAACGTCGGACGGCACCACAGGCTTTGTCGATACGGGACTTTATGCGAGCTTTCAGCATCTGCTTGAAATGACGCAGCTTTATACAATGATGAAGGACAAAAACTACACTGTCCCCGGCATTGACAGGAAAACGCTCAGGACAAAGCTGCTCAGCGTATTTGAGCTTCTTGCGGATGAGTACATAGGCAAAAACAAGTCGCTTGACTCCAACTGGTATTTTAACCGCATAACCTATCCGCAGACAATGGCGCAGTGCATGATTCTGCTTTGGGACGAGCTTGACCCGAGCTATGTCAAGGAGGTCGCGGCAAACTGCTATGTGCGTTACAACAACAACCTTGTGAGCGCATACAATATTCCGTTTAAAAGGTACACAAACGGCACGGAGGGGGAGCCGACAAACGCATACTCCAACTACACAAACCTGCTTTGGCAGACAGTGACGGGACTTATGATTGCGACCTGTGCGGAGAACGAAAACCTTGTAAACAACCTGATGAAGTATGCGGCGGGCGTTTTTGAGGAGGTTACAAACTCTACGGACAACGAGGTCGCGATGATAAAGGACGGCGTTTATGAGGACGGCTCGTTCGTGTTCCATTCGTGGTACGCATACAACATGGGTTACGGCTACAGCCTTATCGGAACGATAGGCCCGCTTGTTGCGCTGACGGACGGACTTCCGTTCGATATTCAAAGGCTGCGCGGGTTTGACACAATCTATTCATGGATAGAAAAGGCGTGGATGCCGTTTATCTATTCAAACGCAAGAATGAGAATCACCGTAGGACGCGAGAAGGCGCAGGGACTTTCCGGCAAGGGCAACGTAATGGTAAAGAGCCTTCTGATGTTTGCGGCGCACTCGCACAGCAAGACGGGCAAGGAGGAAATCGAACGCCAGCTTAAACCTCTTGTTGACCAATACTATGACGAGTACATGAATTACGAAAGAATACCGATTATGCAGATTTACGTTCACCCTGCGGCAAACGCGGAGATAAAGAGCGAGCTTGACTATGTAAAGAACGAGGTCGGAACAAAGACGGTAAAGCCGTACAACAATATGTACTACAACATGGACAAGGCGGTACATAAGCGTGACGCGTTTACGTTTATGCTTTCGATGTGCTCGGAGCGTATAAGCAACTATGAGGCGATAAATAACGAGGGTTATACGGACTGGTATACCGCAAACGGCATGACCTATCTGCTTATGGATGACGAACAGTACAAGGACAACTGGTGGGAATACGTTGACCGTTACTGTATGCCGGGTACAACGGTCGATACACAGAAGCTGAACTCGACCTATTCCAACTACGGTACCGTTCTGCCCGACAACAAATGGGCGGGCGGCGCGTCCGATGGCACGATTTCCGCGGGCGGTATGGAGATGCCGTCGCAGATACAGAACAGAACGGCGAATATCACGGGTAAGAAATCGTACTTCATGCTTGACAACGAGATAGTCTGCATGGGTACGGGAATCTCGGGCGGAACAGGCGAGGTTTCGACAATAGTGGAAAACTACCTTGATACAAAGGCTGCGCCTGAGAACGCGAACGCGACCCGCAAGGACGGCTACACAGAGGTGGTTGTGGACGGCGAGAGCCTTCCGTTTGAGTTTGACAAGAGAACGGATTTTGACGGCGCAAAATATGTGTCGCTGAACAATGACCGCGGCTGGGTATTCTTCAACGGGAGCAAGATTTCGGTAATGCGAGCGGTTGACAGAAAGGGCTACACCGGCAGCGGTAAGGAGGAAACCAAGGAGGGGCATGACGTTCCGTTTGTTACAATCAAGGCGGAGCACGGCACAGACCCCAAGAACGCGTCCTACGGATATGTGATACTGCCGAACAGGACGGCGGAGCAGGTTGCGGAGTATGCCGACAACATGAGCTTTACCGTTGTGGAGCAGAGCGACAAGCGGCACGAGATACTGCTTAAGGACGGCACAATCATGGCTAATTTGTTTGAGCCGGGCGTAGTTGACGGAATAACCTTCAAAAACCGCTGCTCGGTTATAATAAGACCGGTCGGCGACTGCAAAAGGGTATACGTATCCGACCCGACCCAAAGCGCAAACACGCTGTTTATCGGACTTCCCGACAACGGTGGAGTAACGGGCGAAAGGATTACGCTTGCAAACAAAACGGTTGAAATTAACGCGGGCGCAAACTATGGCAAGACCTTCGCATTCCTTTATGTTCCCGAGGGCGCAAAGGACGGCGACATCTGGTCGGCGGAGGCGGAAGGCGAAGGAAACGGCAAAATAAAGACGTGGAGCTTAAAGATAAAATCGTCGCTGATACCGCTTTCCACAAAGCTTTACGCACAGTCTGAAGAAAATTCGGATATAACCTTCGAGGCGGTTGACACGGAAAGCCTTAAAGGCCGCGTATATGTGGAGGGCGACAGGCTTTACTGGCTGCCGCCGACGGGCGGCGAGCCGATACAGGACGCGATAAAAATCCGCGCGACAGACGCGGCGGGCAATACCGCGGACTTTACGGTTACGGTGAACGCGGGATAACGGCACACATATGCTGAACACGGTATCGGGTCTGAATACCGTAAGCTGACAACAGCGGGGAGCGCGGTATCGTGTTCGGCTTAACAACACGGCAAAAGGGAGGACATAGGCAATGGGAATAACTTTAAAAAAATCGGCTGCGTTGGCTGCGGCGGCGGTTATGCTTATACAGACCGCGCACGCGGCGCAGATAAACGCGCCCGCGCCCAAGGCGGGGGACGAGAACGTCTATACCGTTTCGGGCAGCTCCGACCTCGGCGCGAATACAAAGCTGACGGTTACGGTATTCGCCGCGGGCAAGAGCTTTGCGGATATGGCGTTTGACGACGGCGCGACAGATGTTTTGGGATATGCGGACGTATGCCGCGAGGGCGCGGACGGAACGTTTTCGGTTGACTGGACGCCGACGGCAAGCGGGAGCTATGACATTTACCTTGCGGCGGACGGCGAAATCCGCGCGGAGCTTAAAGGCGCGTACGTTTCCGCAAATCTGAAGGACACCTACGCGGCGGTGAAAAGCGGCGACAAGGCGGCTTTGGAGGAAATTTTTGCGGACGCGACAAAGCGCAAGGATATATTAAGAGATGACGCGCTTATCGCGAGCATAAAGGACGGCGCGGCGCTGGGCAGAAAGGTATACGTCCTGCGCGAGGCGGCGGCTGACAAGGAGAACGCCGACCTTTACATAAACGCGGCGGCAAGCGCACAGCTTTTGACAGAGGGCGGAACGCTCGGCGCGCTGGAGGAAACGCTCAGCGCTCTTGAAAAAATCGGAGTTGCGCCGACAAGTGCGAAAACTTATGCCGAGGCGGCGACAGACGCGATAAAAACAGACATGGCGGCGGATTTTGTAAAATTTAAAGGAGCCGACCTTGCGGCGGCGGACGTGTTCTTTACCGAACGGTTGGCGCTGTCGGGAATATACAAGGCGGCGAACTGGGCGGACTGCGAGGATTTCTTCAATATAATAAGCTATCCGACCGACGCGTCAAAATACGAAAAGGCGGCAAAAAAGGTTGTCGGCAAAAAGTACGACAGCATAGAGCTTTTGAAAAAGGCGATTGACGCGGCAATAAAGACCGCAGGCAGCGGCAACGGCGGCAGCAGCGGCGGAGGCGGAAGCAGCGGCGGCAAGGGCGGCGGCATAGGCTCCGCGGCAAGCGGCAGCGTGGTTTCGTCAGGAAACGGCGCGAATACGCCAAGCTCGGCAAAGCCGATGGACAATATATTCCGCGATGTTGACCGCACGCATTACGCGTTTGACGATATTAACTATTTAAGGTGGCACAACGTGGTTTCGGGTGACGATAAGGGCAACTACAACCCGTCACAGCCGGTAACGCGTGCCGAGGCGGTAAAGATGTTGTGCGGAGTTTTCGGTATAGAGAGCGCGGCGGGCAGCAGCTTTCAGGATGTTGCGGACGGCGAATGGTACAGCGGCTATATCGGCGGCGCGGCGGCGCTGGGACTGGTTTTTGGCACGGGCGAGAATTTTGAGCCGAACGCATACATCACGCGTGAGGATTTGTCGGTTATGATTTATAATTTTGTGAATCATTCGCGGGGCGACGAGCCGCTCGGCGGCGGCGAGCCGAGCTTTGCGGACAGCGAAAATATTTCGGACTATGCGGCGGCGGCGGTTGCGGCGCTGTCCGAAAACGGAATAATAAACGGAAACGAAAACGGCTGCTTTGAGCCAAAGGCACAGGCTGACAGGGCGCAGACGGCGGCTATGCTTGCGCGGTATATGCGCAGTGCGGGAATTAAGTAAACGGAGGGGAAAAGTATGAAAAGATTTTTAAGTATTATAACGGCTGTTTCGATATTTCTCTTCTGCCTTGCGCCCGCCGTATACGCGGCAAGCGAGCATGAAAAGGGCGTGGCGGAGGTTTTGGGTATTGTTTCAAGGGGCAGCGAGCGCGAGTTTGTAACGCGCAGCGAGGTTCTTGCGACAATCCTTAAGGCGCTTAAACAGGACGTAAGCGTGTATGTTCGCGAGCCTGTGTTTTCTGATGTGACGGTTGAGCATAAATACTTCGGCTCAATCATGTACGCGGCGGAAAAGGGGATAATCTCCGGCGCGGAGGACGGACGCTTTTATCCAGATGATTATGCGACCGCGTACGAGACGGCTGTCATGATGATAAACGCCATGGGCTATAAGCAAATGGCAAGAGGAATGGGATATACGGCGTTTGCGGCGGATATAGGACTGTTTGACGGCGCGGGCGGCGACACGTTTGCTCCGGTTACGGGGAAACGGTTTTCTGATATGATTGCGAATATGCTTTTTGCGGTGCATCCCGAAACGGTCTACACCACAGGCGGCACGGAGCTGAAAAAGAGCGGCGAAACATTCCTTGAACAGATATGGGGACTTGAAAAGGCGCGCGGCACGGTTGAAACGACAGAGGCAATGTCGCTTACCTCGGAATACGGCGAAAAGGACAAAATCACCGTGGGCGGCATAAAATACGGCTGCGCAAGGGTGGACGCGGAGCAATACTTCGGTATGGAGGTAACGCTTTATTACATGACCGAGGACGGCGAGCGCGACATATACTTTATCGCTCCGACAAGCAAAAACAGGGTCAGCGCCTATAAGGGCGAGGACTTTGGCGGCATAAGCTCGGGCGAAATCAGCTTTTACAATGAGAGCGACAGGCAGGTGCGCTACACGCTTACGTCTGCCGCAACGCTGATGTTAAACGGCAGAGTTATGAAAAGCGCGGACTTTGCAAAAAAGGTCGGCAAGAATACAGAAGGCTTTACAATAATCGACAGCGACGGCAACGGTACGGCGGACGTTGTTATGGCAACGGAGCCTAAGATTTACTATAACGGAATAATAAACGTAAAGGACGGCGTTTTGGGCGACGAGGACGCCGAAAACATCGACCTTCTCAAATACCGCGGATATGTTGTTGAGGACGCGGATGGAAAGAGAATGGAGCTTGAAAAGCTGACTTCCGACTTCCATTATCTGATTTACGACCCGGAGGACAAAGGCTATGTTATAAGGGTAATTGCGGTAAATCTGTTCCTTGAAGGAAAGGTCGCAAACGTCAACAAGGCTCGCGGCGAGGTTGCGCTTACGATAGGCGACAAATACAAGCTGCTTGCGGGGGCAAAGGTTACGGCGGACGATTTTGAAATCGGAAAGACCTACAAAATATGGTTTAACCGCAGCAACATGATTATTGACGCGGAGGAAACCACGGGCGACGGAACGGTCGGCGCGTACATTATGGGCGCGAAGAACGAGGAGCTGGGCACGGCAACACTAAAGCTGCTTTACGAAAACGGAAAAATTATAAATTCCGAGCTTGCGTCAAGGGTGACCTTCCGCGACACGGCGGGCAGCAAAAACCGCATAACGGCGGCGGAAGCGTACGAAAGGCTCCTGAAGAGCAGCAGCAAGGAGGTAATGCCGCAGCTGCTTTTTGTCAAAGTGAACAGCGAGGATAAAATCACGGCGATTACGCAGATTTGCGAAAACAGCGACGAGCCGTACCATATTCAGGAGTATACCAAGTTGACAGACCCCGGCAGAATGCGGCGCTGGCTCAGAACGGCGCAGAGCTTTCAGAACGAGATTCAGCTGAAGGCGAGTACAAAGGTGTTTGTCGTACCCGACCGCCAAATAGCAAAGCAGGACGACAAGTATTATCAGGTAAAATCGACCTCGATTTTTGCACACGATTCCAACTACGCCATAAACGAGGCGGACGGACTGCTTGAGGGAAGATATACGTCGGTGCCTGTTATCACAAAACCGGGCGAGCTTGCGGCGGACTATTTTGTAATCGAATGCCCGCCGAACACAGGCTTTTCGGACGGAGGCAGCATGGTTTACGGAATAGTGACCGAGTTCAACAACTACTATGACGCGGCGAGCGAGGAAACAGTAAAGCAGATTACGATAATCAACCATGTGAACGGTCAGGAGGTGTCCTATGCGATAAACGCGGATAAGGACGAGATATACGACCGTGACGGACACAAGATAGAGCGCGGCGACTTTGTCCAGGTAACGCCGTCGGGCGGCACGCTGGAGGAAAAGAACCTGCTTGTGTACTATGACCAAAGCGATGACAAGTTTTATTATGTGACAGCATTTGATAAGGGTACGGGATTTTCCAACGAGATAGGCTACCGATACTATACAACGCGTATTGCGACAGGTAAGGTCGAGGACATTGTGGGAAATATCGTAAAGTGCAGCATTATGGAAAGCGACCCGACAAAGCGGCATATCGAGTACATAAACTATTCCGGCTGCAAGGTTTACAAGTTCCCGATAAACGACAACAAGTACGAGGCGCTTGAATACAAGTATCTGAAAAAGGGCGACGAGTTCTTTGCGGTAATGAACAACGGCGTATTCAACATGATAATGAATTACGAATAAATTGAAATAAAAATATAACAAGGAGTGAAAGTGATGAAAGCAAACTATTTTATGAAGGGTATCAGCCTTGCTCTTGCGGCGGGCATTGTGGCAGCGGGAATGACCGGCTGCGGCAAGAAGGAGGAAACGGGCACGGCGGACGGCGCTGCCGTTATAAACGTGTGGACGGGCGACACAGGCTCAAAGCTCATATTTGAGGACGCAATCTCGGAGTACAACGAGGGCGAGGGCAAGAAGGCAGGAATAAAAATCGTGTACGAGGCAAAGGAGAACCTAAGCCAAAGCATGACGGTTGCGCTGCAAACCAAGCAGGCGCCGGAGATATTCATGGCGGGCGATGTTGCGGAGTATTCCGAGCAGGGATATATCGCGGCGATTGACGACCTTCCGGGCGGCGCGGAGCTTATTGACTCAAAGAAGGACTACCTTTTGGAAAACAAGCAGATGTACAAGGGCAAGACGTACTCGATTCCGTTCGGAACAAACACCTACGGACTTATCTATAACAAGGATATGTTCAAGGAAGCGGGAATAGTGGACAAAAACGGCGAGGCAAAGCCGCCGCAGACGATTGCGGAGATGGTTGAGGACGCGAAAAAGCTCACGGACGCAAAAAGCGGCAAGTACGGCTTTATCATTCCGCTGAAGTGGGGCGGAATGTTCGGCACCGATTTCGGCAACGCGGCGGCTGCAAGCTCGGATCGCTCCGGCTATGACCCCACAACGGGCAAGTATGATTACAGCGGCTTTGCCGAGGTCTTGAATGCGGTTATGCAGATGAAGGCTGACAAGTCGATTATGCCGGGTGCGGAGGGTCTTGACAACGACCCCGCGCGTTCAAGGTTTGCCGAGGGCAAAATCGGTATGAAGTACGGCGTTTCGTGGGATGTTGGCGTGCTTACAAAGCAGTTCCCCGCAAAGTGCGACTGGAGCGTAGCTCCGCTGCCAAAGGGTGCGGACGGCAAGGACTACTGGCAGGGTCTTAACGTGAACACAGGCTACAAGATTTCCAAGGACGGCGTTGACAAAATCGGCGCGGACAAGATAATGACGGCTTATAAGTACCTTGTGGGCGAGGAGCTGCAAAAGAAGATATACGAAAAGGGCGCAAATCTCCCGCTTGAAGCGTCAATAGTTGACAGCGTAAAGAGCGACAACCTCCCCAAGGGTTGGAAGGAGTTTGCGGAGCTTATAAAGATAAGCAAACCCGCACCGATTGCGGCAAAGGTTGATATTTCGGGCGAAACGGACTTTGGAGTTGACTTTGTAAACAACGTATGGACGGGCAAGAAGTCGGTTGAGGACGCAATCAATGACGCGAACAGAATCTACAACGCGGGTGTGGAGAAATATTATTCGCTGCACACAGACGCGGATATAAATGACGTGATTACAGCGGATTACACGCGCGAAAGATAGTCGGGAACCAAAAACCGTGACGGCTGATTAAAAACTCCGGCGGGGTGTAAAGCTGCTTTATACCCCGCCGGAATGCAAGGATTTTGAAACAAAATTAACAGGACGGGGATAGCATATGGAACTACAAGCAAAAAAAACATCTTCATCTTCAAGGTTTACCCTTTTCGGAGAGAGGTATGACAAAAAGGAAACGCTGCAATGCTACGCGATGATGTCGCTGCAGATAATCGGTTTCTTTGTACTTACGGTTTACCCGATTTTGTGGGCAATAAGACTGGCGTTTTTCTATTATGACGGCGTTATTTCCAATACGAGGTTTATCGGACTGGAAAACTTTGTGACTATGTTCACAAAGGACGCGGCGTACTGGCGCACATGGCTTACTACCTTTGAAATGGCGATTTACAAGCTGCCGATAGAGCTGCCGCTGGCAATGATTGTCGCGCTGCTTTTAAACAGAAATATAAAGGGTATAGGCTTTTTCAGGGGTATCTATTATATGCCCTGTATCATCGGCCTTGCCATTGTCGGAGTTATATTTTATAATATGTTCGACGTTTTCGGACTGGTGAACGCGTGGATAACAAAGGTCAATCCCGAGTACGCGGCAGATCCGATTTCGTGGTTTTCCAACAAATGGTCAGCGATGTTTATAATAACCGCGGTCGGGGTGTGGAAAACCTTCGGCACAAACGCAATCTACTTCACGGCGGCGCTTTCCAACGTCCCCGAGGAGCTTTACGAGTCGGCAAGACTGGACGGAGCGTCGGAGTGGACTATGTTCTGGAAAATTACCGTTCCGATGATTGCGCCCGTACTCCAGATGATATTGCTGCTTTCAATCAACGGAACTCTGCATACCAACGAGTTTATCATCACTCTTACAAACGGCGGACCTGCGGGACTTACGCATACGGTTATGTCCTACATAGTTTCGGCATACGTTCCGGGCTTTGCGCAAGGCTCGGTAAATATCGGCTACGGCTGTGCGGTATCGTTTGTTACTTCGATTCTGATGGCGGCAATCGGCGTTGCGTATATGAAGTTTTCAAACCGTATAAACAGCGCATATTAAAGGGGGTACAGACATGGGAATTTCAATAAAGAAGAAGCTGGCTGACTTTTTTACATATCTCTTTTTGATTGTGCTTGTGGTGATTGTGGTGTTTCCGCTGATTTATGCGGTAGCGGCATCGTTTAAGCCGCTTTCGGAGCTGTTTTCGGACGCGGATAAGGTTTTTCCGATACATCCCACGCTTGAAAACTACAAAACGGTGCTGCACTCGGATGTAATAAATTTCAGGGTTATGACCGTGAACAGTATCTACTACACGCTGATAAACGTATTCGGAGTAATCATGTCATCGTCAATGTGCGCGTATGCGTTTGAGAGAGGTCATTTTCCGGGCAGAAAGGCGATGTTTGTCACAATCGGCGCGCTGATGTTCATAAACATGGGAACAATCACCGTGTATCCGAAGTTTGATATACTGAACGCGATTCACCTCAATAAGTCGCTTTGGGGACTTATCGTGCTGAATCTGTTTGCGATACCTACGGTGAATATTTACCTTGTAAAGAGCTATATCGCAACTCTGCCAAAGGAGATGGACGAGGCGGCAAAGATAGACGGCTGTTCTTTTTTCGGAACATTTATACGCATAACCATGCCGCTTTTAAAGCCGATTCTTGCGACAATCGGAGTCCTTGCCTTTAACGGGTCATGGAACGAGTACCTTATGCCGACAATTTTCACGATTTCCAATCCGTCGCAGCAGACGCTTATGGTAGGAATCAATGCGATGAAGTCAAGCGGCGAGTCCGCGTCAAACTGGAGCGTAATGCTTGCCGCGGCGGTACTGGCTCTTGTGCCGGTGCTGATTGCCTACGCTGTAGGAAACCGCTACTTTGTTAAGGGGTTATCGGCAGGCGCAGTAAAGGGGTAATTTTACCACTATGCTTTTTTCCTATTTCCTGCGTGTTTCGGCATGCTGGTATTGACAAAATGAGTGTTCTGCGGTATTATAAAGATAATCTTTAATATACGGAGGAACTATGTTTAAAATAAGACTTGCAGAGCTGAATATCGGCGTAAGCTGTATATACGATTATACGCGGGAAATGTGCGCGGACTATATGACGGACGGCGAATGTGACTTTTCGGTTTCGACCTCGGAGGAGGACATTGACCGCGAGGACGACGGCAGCGGTTTTGACCGCGGCTATCTGGAAAGCCTTGCGGTTTACCGCAAAATTGCCGAAAGGCTGCTTGACTATGACGGTTTTCTTATGCACGGTGTGGTCGTTGACGTGGACGGCGCGGGGGTTGCGTTTCTTGCGCGGAGCGGTACGGGCAAATCCACTCACTCCGCGTTTTGGCAGGAGTATTTCGGCGACCGACTGACGGTTGTGAACGGCGACAAGCCGCTTGTCCGCTTGACGGACGGCGGCGCATATGCCTACGGCACGCCGTGGGCAGGCAAGGAGGGTTTTAACAAAAACACAAAAACCCGCCTTGAAAAAATATGCTTTATTGAACGCTGCGAAAAAAACTATGTCGAAAAGGCGGAGGGTCGTGATGTGCTTATGCGCCTTTGCGCGCAGATTTATATGCCGCCGGACGGCGCAAAAAAGCTGAAAACCTTTGGGCTGTGCGACCGCTTTATCCGCAGCTGCGAGTTCTATATCATTAACTGTAACATCGACCCGCAGGCGGCGGAGGTCGCGGCGCGCGGCGTCGGAATAATCGACAGGTAATTACATTTTTGTATAAAAAACTACAAAAAAGTATAGCGGCTTGACAAAACGGTAGGTTTGTGCTACTATATTTGCAGTATTATGAAGGAGGTAAGGAAGAGATGATGTTTTCGGGCGCTGCAAAAACCGAATATACGTCAAATGATGCAAAGAGTTTTGCACCGTCTTCTTGCTCTGCGAATAATATCGACAATACAAAAAAAGTAAATTTTGCGTTTTTTACAGGCATTGCGTCAGCGGTGTCTGTTTTCTTTTTTGCTGTCCTTAGCATTATTATAATTAAAAGCGGTATTCTACTTATTACGGTGCCGGTCATTATACTTATAATTATTGCTCGGGGAACGGAAAAGCAAAACGCTGTCCTATGTGAAGGATAAACGTAATACGGTTAATTACGGCGGTTTTGCTTTTCGGCAAAGCCGCCGTTTTTAAATAATACAGGATAAAAAATATTTAAGTAAGGAGCAGAAGCTATGACAAACATTGCAATTTCGGACATTACACTCAGACG
>ERZ1034917.1123-NODE-1123-length-18466-cov-184.806474_pt1 | contig 18466 bp, 29 predicted proteins | sample MGYA00520605_ERZ1034917 | MGnify/ENA primary metagenome ERZ1034917 (study PRJEB33766, sample SAMN09781784) | gut metagenome | biome: gut microbiome | host: Homo sapiens | place: Madagascar | study: EMG produced TPA metagenomics assembly of the PRJNA485056 data... | reverse complement strand
GCCCGCGGGAATGCGGCGGGTGTCAACACGCAGGGAGAAGGCAATGTAGGCGCCTATCTGTGGCGGGCCTGCCTGCCAGGTAGTGTCCAGATAGTCATCGAAGCTGACCCAGCCGTCGGCCTGTGACTCGGCGCTCTCGTCGATGTCGAGGAAGGCGCCATTTTTGAGCAGCTGGGGAATTTCAGCCCAGAGCCCGTCCGGAACGGGATCGATGATACGGAAGCGCGTAAAGCTGCATGATGAAGCGAGGAATCCCATTGTCTACTCCTTACTGAGGACTGTTTCCGACGGGGAGTCACAGTCCTCGAAGATGTGCAGCGCGGTGTTCCTGATGGCCAAGCGGTCTTCTTCGCGAATTTTCACGTTATGCATATTCGCGAAAGCAAGGACGTAGATGAAAAGGAACCCGGCATACGCGGCTACATCATCTTTCCGCGTTTTCTGCATTTCCCATATGCCATCTAGGCAGTTGAGGGTGATCTCCTCTAAGGTGATGTCTTTACATACTTCTATTCTGTCGCCCTCTCCGCCCATGATGCAAAAGAAGGGCCCTTCCGCGTTTTCCACGTAGTCTTCTATTTTTTTATGGATTTCCTCCATCACTTGCTCTCCTCGTCCTTCTTGCAGAAGGCGGCGTTGGCCTTCGCGGCCGCGAGGGCCTCAAGCACGACGTCCTCGTCCTTGTCTGTGAGCTCGCGCTCCTGCTGGACAAAGTAGAACAGCGTCCAGAGGACCCAGCGCATGGCGTCTCGGGGAGTCTTGTAGCTTCTCGTAAAGCGGTACGCCTTGCCGATGAGGGCCTCCAGCGCACTCATGATAGTGGGATCATCCGGAGAGAACACGGCCTCCGTCATGTCCTCGTGGTTCAAAAAATCTACGACTTCCTTAAAATTCATCTTTTCCCTCCGTAATTTGGCGGGGCGCTGAGGCCCCGCCGTGTCATCCATCTAGTCCCACTGAGGGCATCCCTGTCTGTGGGGGCAGTTCGGGCAGTCGGTCACGTCGTCGACCATCTTGCCGCTATCCGGGCACTTGATCTTTTCTCCGGGGCCCTTGGCCTTGGCGGGCTGAGGCTCGGGCTCGGGCTTGGGTGCAGCCTTCTGGGCGGAAGTCTGCTCCTCTGCCTTCTCAGCGTGCTGTTCCGCGGTCTTTTCTTCTGCCGGTTCGGCCGTAGCCGGCTCTTCCTTTTCCGCGGTGGTGACTTCCGCGGGCTGGGGCTGGGGCTCGTGCTCCAGCATGGCGTTAATCGCGTCCACAGTAGCCGCGGGGGCGGGCTTCTTCTCCTGCTCGACCACGGCTTCAGCGGGCGCGGTGGCCTCTTCCGCGGCGAAGGCATCAGCGACCTTTGTGACCGGGAGCCACGCGGAAAGTCTCTTGATGGCCGTCTTTATGGCCATAGCGGCGTAATGGTCACGCCACGCCGGGGAGTTGCCGCGGTTAAGGGCGCGCGCCTGGTCAATCTCCATCTTGGTGACGAGCCTGACAATCGGCTCACCGGTCTTGAGCACAACGGCGGCGTAGGCGGCTATGACGTCCTCGGGCTTACCCGTGCGGGCTTCGGGGTTGAGGAGATCGATCTTATGGCTGATGCGGGGCGAAATGCCGCTCTCGTATTCAAAGAGGCCCTGCTCGACCTCCTGCCTGTAGACGACATCCGCGTTGAAGGAGGCAATAGCGCCGCTCCGATACATGAGCTGCATGAGCCCCTTGTAGCCGACCTGGAACTGGCATTCCCTGCCGTAGGGGATGAGATAGGCGAGGCCCTGAGGCGTGTTGGGCTCGAGATTGAGCTGCGCGCAGGTCATCATTGCCCCGAGGATAGAGGCCGGTTCGCACTGGGCGAGCTTGGGTGTCTGTCTCATGGCCGTGAGGCAGATGCGGGTGAAGCGCTCGGCCCTCTCCTGCCTCTGGGCGGGGGTGCTGCCACCGATAGCGAGGGCGAACTGGGGCTTGGATCTCATGATGAGATCCGGAAGACTGTTATTGTTCATCGTATTCATACGTTTTCCTCCGATTGCTATTTTGCGGCCTGATAGTATGCCCACTCTGGCAGGTCGACCTCATAAATGCCGGTCGTGTAGGCCGGCCACTCGTCGTCTTCCTGACAGTGGATCAGGGTGCGGCAGGCCCGCATACACTGGTCGTCACCGAGGGCCAGCGCGTCAGCCGTGAAGGACAGCGGCGTCACGAGGTAGGGCGCCTGCTTTGAGACGAAGAAGAAGATAAAGGGCGCCTCTATCCCGCAGGCCCTTAGTCCCCGGGTGTACCATGCCGCCTGCCTGTGGTAGCCGTAGTTATAGGCCTTGCGGGCAAGCTCCGAGGGCTTCACTGTGTCGGCGGTGGTCTTGAGGTCGATGGCGACCCATGAGCCGTCAGACAGCTGCGCAAGACGGTCGACACGCGCCTTGCATGGAAGGGTCTTGTCCTCGACGGTCTCTTCCCAGTAGATGGATACTTCGCTTTTCCCTGCAAGGGCGAGGAGCTTCGCCGTGGCCGGGCACGTCGTGAGGAGACTGTCTGACATGCTCTTGGCCTGGTTCCAGTCCTCTCCGGAGAAGGCCGTGATGCCTTTCTCGGAAAGGGCCTTGCGCTCCTCCTTCCCGGCCTTTGTTGTTCCGGGGTGCTGGCAGGCGGCGTACCGCTCGGGCACCTTGTCCGGCTCGAGGACCATGGCGTGCAGGAGGGAGCCGAGAAGGAAGGCCTTGCTGGGCGTCTCCTCCATGGTCTGATGTGCCTTGTAGAGGGCCGGGCACTCGAGGATGTATCCTATAGATGTATTGTTCAGCCCCTCGGCGGCGAAGTATTCCGCTGCCGGATGGTCATATATGATTTTCCCTGTTGTCATTTTTTCTCCTTGGTTGGGCGGGGCGCTGAGGCCCCGCCTGGTTCAATTGCGGGAGGAACCGCATGACTTCCACCTTTTATTGCAGGTGGACAATTCTATTCGTCGGGATACGGTCACTCATGTGCTTTTTCCCCACGAGCCAGAAGTTGACGGGGCACGCTATCCCGTAGCCACGCGACACGGCCACATATTCGCAATCTACAAGCTTGTTTACGTGCCGGCTGAGGAACCGGATAAGGCCGCGCCGTGTAAAATTCCTTGCCATGGCAGATTCTGAGAACCCGTCTGGGTTGCCCGTGATGATTACGTGATACATATTTTTTCTCCTTGAGGGGGCCGGGCAATCTCTTCTCGTGACGGCTCCGGCCCCCCGTTCCCTAGCGCGGCCTATCGCCTTTCCGCGCCCCCGCCCGGCCAATCCGGACGGGAAATTTATTCTGTGCCCACGATAAACAGCATGCCGCTTGTGATGAGGACGCAGGCCACCCAAGCGGCGGCGGCAATCGTGGTGGTGATTATCTCGATGAGCCGCTCGCGGCGCGCCTGTCTGGCCGCCATGGCCATATGCCATGCAAAGGCTCTGCGGCCCTCGCGCACCGTGCGGCTCTCGATGGCGGAGAGAAGTGCGGATGCGTCGGGAAAACGTTCTGTGGCGGTGTACATTTTATTCCTCTGAGTGTTTCACTGTGATGATCGTCTTGCCGAAACAGCCGTACCTTTCTGTGTCGTCCGGATAGCATACGATGGCGTCTATATCGGCAATTATACTTGCGGTGATTCCGCCAATCAAAACGTCTTCGTCGTAGCTGATAGCCCAGCCTATTAGCTTTTTGATCACGTCCATGGCCGCTTCATATATAAACCTCCATATCGGCCCCTCGTTCACGAATTCACATCCTTCGCGTTCCCGCATGAACGCTTCTATGTCCTCGGCGAGAAGGAGTTTAGACATAAGATATTTCATTTTTTATCTCCTTATCCCGTCTTCGTGTCCCTCGTTCTTCGCACCCTACTGACAGAGCAGTGTGCGGCTATGCCGACTTGCCCTATGGTTCAGGCCGTCCCTGCCGGACAGACGGGGCCTTTGGTGTGGAAGTGCCTCTGCTTACTCGGGTCCTCGGAAGGGCCCTTCCTGCGGCTCTTCTCCCCGCTGGCAAAGACAGAATATTCAAACGGTTAAAATATGCAAGAAGTTTTTGTCTTTTGACCAAAAAAAGCCGGCTCAAAAGCCGGCTGTTATTTTTTTGTTAACTTTTGAAAGATCTATTTCATTAATTGAGATGTGCATATGCCTCTAATTATACTGTTTTTAATCCCTCCATCCTCTGTTTTGAACGCAAGTTGTTCCCCAATATATTTATCTTTATACCCTGATATTGGGATCATAACGTAACTTATTCCTATGACATCATAATCATTTAGTACGTCTGAAGGCAATGACATAGCAACTGTCCCCGTCTTACTCATAACAGCTTTCATTTGAATTCCTTCTTTCCCCAAATTTCCACCAAACATTGCCGTCATCGTATTAGTATCAAGAAAAAACATGATATGCGATCTATCTTCATTGTGGCTTGACCCCATGTTGAAATTTCTATCTAAATATACGCCTATTTCAGCAATATATTCACAATTAAAAAATATTTCTGCTGAAAACACACTCTTTTCTGCGAATAAAACAACAGAAAATAATAAAAGAGTTAAAAACTTCTTCATTTTTTTCTCCCTAAGCTAAAACTCTGCCGAACCAACGAACCCTGCCAAAAACTTTCATGCTTTCCAGTTCGTCACCGACAACATCAGTCGGTAAGTACTTCGCGTTCTCGCTATATATCCTCCAACCATTAGGTAATCTGAACAGCCGCTTCACCATCAGCGCCCCCTCTAGATTTACAAGATAGATAAAACCATCCCGCGGGACAAAATCGCTTTGATCTATCAGTATCATGTCTCCGTCTTTGATCACCGGATCCATGCTGTCACCGCGAACGAACATAGTGACCGCTTTATCTTGCGGGATCCCGGACGCCCGCAAAAAATCCAGGCGGAAAGCATAGTAGCCCGCGATCATGCTGCTAACTTCAAAACTCTCACCGGCGCCCGCAACGGCCGTAACGCGCGGCACAAGGGCGTAGTCCATTAGCTCGTCTTTCGGCTTGGCAATCGTAGCGTCCAGCTTATCCAATATCGGCCCTATCATCTCCAGCTGCGGGGAGCGCTCTCCTTTGAGCCATCTATATAGATTGTTGTTGTTGACGTCCCAGGCACGGGACGCTTCGAGGACATTCCCCGCGTACTGAGAGTTGACGGCATGGCGGATGATAGCCATTGCCTTCTCTGCGAATTTTTCTTTCATAGCTGCTCCTTTTTAAGCTTTTGTTTCTTGTTTTTTCGTCAAATGTCAAAAAACCTAATCTCCGCTCTTGAAAAAAAATGGTCTTTTGCATAAAAAAAGATCCATGAAAAAAACCATACGGCAAATATTCAACGAGTACGGCCTGACGTGTAATGAGGCCAGCAAGTGCGGAATAAACTATCAAACACTCTACAAGCAGCTAAAAGGCCTAAGAACCGTAGGGGCTAAAACAGCCATGCGATACCACAAGATACTAGGCATCCCCCTCTACGAACTGCGCCCTGACCTGTGGCCTCCGCAACTCTTCGATAAGGAGAATGATGGATGAAAACATTCTCATGGTACAAGCATCCGTCTCACTGGAGTGAGTCGCGGAAATGGGTCTCGGCTTCGATCTATACGAAGCTCCCAATCGAGAAGATCCTGACGCTGGCGATCTCTCTCTACGAGTACGCGAACGAGCAGCGCCCCCGCGGATCTGTGCTTGGATTCGATCCATCACTGTACGACTATGTTTTCAGGTGGAAGAAGGGGACGGCTCTCAGGATTGTGGAGCAGTTCCGTGCTCAGGGGATCATATTAGATGATGATAGGCTGGAAGACTGGCCCGACGAAACTCAGGAAGAAGGCCTGTCTGACAAGAAGACGTCGACCAGCCGGGTGCGGGAATACAGGGAGCGTCAAAAGAAGGATGAAACGCCGGTGAAACGAAATGAAACGCCCGATGAAACGCCGGTGAAACGAAATGAAACGCCCGATGAAACGCATATAAGATATAAGAATAAGAATTTAGAGAAAGATAAATACACCCCCCTTACCCCCCAGGGGGAGCAGGGTGTGGGTGTGAGTACACCAGCGCAGACATCTTCTCCCATGGAGGCAAGAGAGACACCTAGGCCTGACCCAGAGCCCAAGCCTAAGCCAGAGCCCCCAGCCGAGGATACACCGCAGGCCCCTGATACGACCACGGCTCCGGCTACACCCCCACAGGCTGATCTCTCCCACGGGAATCCCGCGTGGAAGGAGTTCTGCTACGTCTTCTCCTTGTGGCCTGTACAGCAGGGGAAGGAGAAGGCGTGGAGAGAGTACGCCTACCTCAGGGCCCGTCACCTTGTCCCTGAGTCCTACGCCCTCGCTGACATCATCGAGCGCTTCAAGGCCGAGGATAGACGATGGAAGCGCGGCTACGTCCCCATGATGGCCAACTGGCTCAGGGACAGACGCTGGGACGACGTGCCGGAGAAAGCACCGGCGAAGAGCTACGCCCCCGATGAGAACGGGTCAACGCCCTACGTGGACGAGCATGACCAGGATTACACGTCTTCGGGCTTTGGTTCGATTTTTGACTCGTTGAAGGAGAAAGCAAATGCGTAAAATGGAAGCCCTTTTCCGGGCAAAGGATATGCGTCCGGCTATGTGTCAGAGGCACGGAGAGTACATCTCGTACCTCCTCCCCTGCCAGCACAAAGAAATCTGGAGCCGGTGCCCCGAGTGTGAGAAAGAGATTCAGCTCGAGAAGGATCTCCACGAAGAAGCCAACGCCCGCGCCGAGATTGCTGCATGGCGCATTGAGCAGCTCATGGGTCAGGCCTGTATCCCGCCGAGATTCGCGAACCGGAGCTTTGAGAACTTCCGCACAGACGAGGACGAACAAAAAATGGCCCTCCGCGCATGCATGAGCTACGCCGTGACCGGATGGGAAGACACGATGAAAACCGGCCGGAGCCTCTGCATCCTCGGACGCCCAGGGACGGGGAAAACACACCTGGCCGCCGCCATGGTGCGTTCCGTCATCAGCCGTGGCTTCCCTGCCGTGTACGTCAGAGAGGCGGACATCTTCCGCCGCATCAAGGAGACGTACATGTCGCGGTCTGTGAGCGAGCGGCAGGCCATGGCCGACTTCGTGAAGCCGGCGCTTCTCGTGATAGACGAGGTAGGGAGGCAGTACGGGACGCCAGCGGAGCGCTTCATGTTTTTTGACGTCATTGACAGACGTTACGAGAACATGAAGCCCACGATTCTCATCTCGAACCTGGACAAGACCCATTTCCGCGAGCTGCTCGGGCTTTCTCTCTTCTCGCGCCTCGCAGAAGGCGGAGGGCAGCTTCTCGTCCTTGCTGGCAAGGATATGAGACTGGAGGCAAGCCATGGCCTCGCTTAACTCCGTCACCCTCATCGGCCTTCTCGGCCGTGACCCCGAGGAGGTGCACGCCGGACAGAGCAGCTTCGCCCGCATCTCCGTGGCCACGGACGACGGCTACCGCGACCAGTCAGGCCAGAAGGTGGAGCGCACCACGTGGCACTCCGTGGCTGTGAGCGGAAAGACGGCCGACTTCGTCCTGAAGTATCTGCACAAGGGAAGCCAGGTCCTCGTGCAGGGCCGGTATCTCTCGCGTAAGTACCAGACCAAGGACGGCCGCGACGCCGTGTCCTGGTACGTACAGGCGCAGCGGGTGCAGTCCCTCGACTCCGCCCACCACGACGGACAGCAGGGACAGAGACAGCAGGGAGGCGGTTACGATGAGTCGTGGAAGTACTAGGGCCGGAAAGACTCCCACCCCCACAGAGCACGAGGAACAGGTGACTCTCTTCACGTGGTTCCGGATGCGGCACGCGGGCATGCTCATGTATGCGATCCCTAATGGCGGTGCCAGAAGCTCTATCACCGGCGCACGGCTTCGTGATGAGGGCGTGCTGGCAGGTGTGCCGGACATCTTTCTCCCTTGTCCGTCAGGCGGGAAGCACGGTCTCTATATCGAGATGAAGCGGCAGAAGGGCGGCAGGGTGTCAGCACCGCAAAAGGCTGTCATGCAGGCCCTGAGGATGCAGGGCTACGAGGTGGCTGTATGTCATGGCTGGCAGGAAGCCAGAGGCTGTATAGAGCAGTACTTGGCACGGGATGATCGCTATGAGTAGGCCATGGACGGCGGAAGAGGACAGGAAGCTCCAGTGGCTCATGTCTGTAGGAGCTGAGACGGCACAGATCGCCCGCTTCTTTGGCCGGTCACAGCAGGCCGTCTGCATGAGGGCAAGGTCCATACGCACCGGCGGAAGCCAAAAGGAGCCCACACGCCGCTGTCACGACTGCGGGCGCCCCACGACAGACTACAGATGCCCGCGGTGCTGGGCACGCCTGAGACGTACGGGCGGATACTCACCCACGGGAGAGGCCTCGGATATGGATACGGTAGCGTATGGACCTACACAGTGAGATTTTTCCCCGTTCCCTTATCATTTATCGGAAAATGGGCAGAAAGCCCGTAGAAGTGCAATTTTGGACGTCTGGATGGCATATGGATAGCACAGGTGGCGGAAAAGTGTGCAAACAGATCGTGGAACTGGTGTTTGTATTTATCGTTGTAGCTGTGGGGTTCTTTTTCGCCGGGCGCGTGGGCATGTCTTTATCAGCATGCCTGGCTTCACTTGCTTTGGGCGTACTTCTCAGGGTGGGGCTGGATGCCCTGCGCGGCAGACTGTGGGGGCGGTATGATGCTGACAGATAGCCCCCGCCGCTACGGATGGACGCCGCGTAAGGACGCCCTTCTGGTTCAGCTGGTTGGCGCTGGCTACTCGTGGAGCGTGATAGGCACCTTATGCGGCCGGACGAAAAAAGCGGCGCAAGCCCGCTGGAAAGTCCTCCAGAGTGAAGGTGCCGCTTCTGTTCCGGCACCGCGGAAAAAAGTCAGATGTATCCGCTGGACGCAGAAGATGGATACCCTGCTTGTCTCCCTGAGACAGGAGGGCGTTCCATGGCAGGAGGTGGCCGTCCGCCTCGGCGTCAGTCTTTATGCGGCATGGAGCCGCGGGCAAAAAATTAAACAAAAGGAGAGTATATGACCAGGAAAGAATGCCTCGACGCGGCCGCTAAGGCCGTACTGACAGACAGGGCCCGTGAGTACGGGCACCCTGAAGACAGCTTCGGCCTTATAGCTGCTCTGTGGAGCCGCTATACCGAGCGCGATATATCCTCTGCGGATGTGGCGGCCATGATGATCCTCCTGAAGCTCGCCCGCATCGAGGGGAACCCCCGGCACGCGGACAGCTGGGTAGACATAGCCGGGTACGCGGCCTGTGGGGCTGAGTGCGCTGCCGCTATGTCCGGCTGTGAGCGCGTAGGCGGTGTGGACTACGGCGCGGCGCCAATCCTGAAGGGGGAAGATATACCATCTACGGGGAACCCCTTCGGTCACGGCGATATCCCGCAGAAGACGATGTAGGGAGGTGCGTATGAGTAGCGATATTATTTTTGTCGTCCCCGATGGGATGCCGGGGGATAAAAAGTTAGATTTCAGTATTTTGCTGGCTCTCTCGGACAGGGTGAAAGCCGCGCAAGAAAAGCATCCCGGCTTCGCTGACGGCATATACCAGGGCGTAGGCGTCATCGGGGAGGAGTACGGGGAGTTGTGTCAGGCTCTCAATAAGGGGCAGGGGGAAGCGCGTGTCATGGATGAGGCGCTTGACCTGCTTTGTGTCGTCTGGCGCTTCTGCCGTGGGGACTGGAGATGATAGACACACTGATCGATATCTTCATCGTCGTAATGAAAATCTTTGTCCCGATATGGGCCGTGCTTTTTATCGCTACAGAGTGGGCCGATAGTACAGAGCGGCAGCGCTGGCGTGACAGATGATGCACTCCTGCCTGTACTGCGGGTGCCCCGACGTCTACATCGCCGACACAGACGGGGGCGGGCGTACTGTCGCCTGCCCCTCCTGCGGTATGTCTGGTCCGGAAAGCGTAGACGGAGACGACGAGGAGGCCGCTCGGGGGTGGGAGATACTATGCCGGAAGATGTGCCGGCATTGCAACCGGAACCTTTTGAAAATCGTGAAGGAGCTAAAAAATGAAAAGTATCTGCATACCGAATAAGGCGCGTTTTGTCGGCAAGGGCGCCGGTGATGCCTGAGCATAAGACTGTCAGGGCAGCCCTGCATGACCGCCTCATAGAGTGGATCGAGGACGCCACACTGGGGGACGTCTTTATCTCCCTTTTGTCGCTGATCCTTTTCGGCAGCATAGGGACAGCGGTTATCACAAGCGCTTTTTTCTGATGGAGGCAAAAAAATGAAAAGTATTCACATGTCAAATAAAATGCGTTTTGTCGGCAAAGGCGTAAAATTCGAGCGCATCCGTCGCATTACTGGTTGCTGACAGGCGAGCCAGTAAACATCCGGCTGCCCGGGATATTCCCGGCTTTATGCTGGTGGTGCCCAAAAATGGGCCGGAAATCAAATAATTCCAGCATGGGGATCAAGAGATGAACGAACCAAACCTTGAGTTCCGGAAAATACCGTCCTTAAAGTACCTGTACGAAATCAGCGAAGACGGGCGCATCCTGCGCAACGCGAAAAGCAAAAAGCAGATCGCGATCAGGCTTGACACGCACCATTCCCAGCCAGGCTATTACGCCGCGTGGACGTGCTGTACACTGAACGGCGTGCGGAAAGTCCGCAGGCATATGATTCATCGCCTTGTCGCGGAATGCTGGCTCGGGCCGTGCCCGGCGGGCATGGAAGTTGACCACATCGACCGCGATTCGCACAACAACCACTACAGCAACCTGAGATATGCGACCCGTTCCCAGCAGATGAAGAACCGCACTTTGAGCGCGGCGACTATCAGCAGGTGCGTAGCCAACTGTCAGGCATGGAATGCCCGTATCAGCGTGGGCGTAACGCTCACCAAAAACGGAGAAACCATGTCAGCTTCCAGCCTTTGCGCCGCTTCCCGTCTTCTGGCGGAGCGGCTTGGCGGGAAGGCTGAACTGTACAGATCCAGGCTGAAAAAGCGCCGCTCCTGCATCAGCGGCTGGACGGTATCCTACCGGAATGCAGAGACTGAACGCCGGAGGCCCCACGGGGCAAGTAACAGTCCACGGCATGTGTACCTTGTCGGCACCCTTGACCGTTTCAATGACGCGAAGCGCGCCGAGGAAGCGGACCGCGTGAAGCATATGTAAAAGAATGGCCCCGCGTGTGCGGGGCCTTCTCTTATCTGGCGGCGTACAGGTGGGCAAGGATGATTTTTCTTGCCATGGTAGAAGGCTTTTTTTTCAAAAAACTTTTTCCTTGCGCAAGTGTCAATTTTTTGACATGTTTCCTATAAAAAGTTACAAAAATGTAGAAAATCGCTTGCAGGAAGTTACAAAAATGTCGATTCAGTACGAGAAGGTGTTCAAGTGGCTCCAGTCGGTCGAGGGGCTGATGACGTGCCGCGGGTATATCCCGTGCCGGCGCCTGTCCGGTGGGACGGCGAACTACACGGGCCGCGAGCCCGTGACGGACTATGAGGCTATGGGCGCTTCCGGCGTCACTGTGGGCGTGGGTGTAGACCTCGGCCAGCAGACTGTCGGCCAGCTGAGACGCTGGGGCGTGTCGGATGGCACGATAGATGCTATCTTTATATATATAGGGCTCCAGCGTGGGGCCGCTCTCCGCGCCCTGCGCAACCACCTGCTCACTCTCACGGTAGAGCAGGCCCGTGAGCTCACGGATGCTGAGCATCGCGGGTACATGGATGACGTGGTGGTGCCGTGGTGGGACCGCGGCCGGCACACGCTGCCCTACGCAGACCTGCCATGGCAGGTGCAGGCTGTGGCCTTCTCGCTTGTCTATCAGTGCGGAGTGAAGGGAGCTGAGCGCCGCGCGCCTGTCACTCTCGCGGCCCTGCGCCGCGGTGACTGGCGGAAAGCCTCTGCCGCACTCCTCGACCGTGACGGGTGGGGCGGTGAGTACCTGGGGCGCCGTGCCGCGGAAGGGCGGCTTTTAGCTGGGCTCTGCGCCGAGCTGGTAGAGGGGTGCTGATGGCGGGACTGAGCAGGCATATCTCGGGAGCCGTCTTCACTTCCCCGTCTCCCGGGCTGGGCGGTGATTGCGTCCAGGTCTTCGGGGCAGATGGGGATGCGCTCATCGAGCGCTGCGTCTTCGACCTCGCTGCCGTCTCGCTCGATGAGCAGGACGAAGCGATCGACCTCATCTATGGTGCTCGAGCTGTCATCCGGGAGTGCGTTTTCCTGGGCTGCAAGAAGGCTGTCCTCGCCGGTAATGGGGACTGGCCTGATGAGGATAGGCGGCGCGGCCGTGTACACATCGAGCACTGCGCTTTCATCGGCTGCGGGCGCCGGTGCCCGGAAGTGCAGGACGGAGTGTGCGCGTCTATGTCGGAATGCTGGGTGCATGACTGGGGTGTGGGGGCCTGCTTCGACGTCCGTACCTTTGGGGCGTGGGCCCACCGCGGCGCCACGCTCGATGTCACGGGCACCATCTTTTCCAGGGCGAGGCCCCTCACCCGCTGGCACTGGGTCGTCGACCACGCGAACCACCTCGGCGAAGCAGTGAATGACGGCTCGCTCCTTGACGTCTTATCCGCGACGTCGTGGATAAGCGGAGCAGACCGCGGGCTCGACTACACGGGCGGAGGACTGGGCACGTCGTCCGGATGCCGCTTCTTTGGGTGTCAGCAGGTGGGAGGAGAGCAGCGAGACGTAGGCAGTCCGTCGCTCGCATGGCTAGAGGATATGCCGGACACTACGCACACGTCCCTTGGCATGACGCTTGCGGAGTTCGCGGCGAGGGAGCTCCTATGATGGCGTGGGCAGACGTCGGCCGTGCCGTAGCCAAGGCGGCGCCAGTGCTGGGCAGCGTCCTCGGCGGCCCCGTGGGCGCTATCGCCGGAGCGGCCGGCTCACTCATAGCGTCGGCGCTCGGGTGTGAGCCTGACCCTGCGGCCGTCCAGAAGACGATAGCACAGAGCCCTGACCTGCTCGTAAAGATAAAGGATCTGGAGATCCAACAGCAGGCACAGCTCCTCCAGTGGCAGCGGGACCAGGTGCAGGCAGAGCTCACCGACAGGATGAGCGCCCGCGACCGAGAAGTAGAGCTGGCCAAGACCGGCCACGGTGCCAGCTGGGCTACGTCCATAGTGGCATGCATAGTCACCGTGGGCTTTTTTGTCATGCTCTGGGCCGTCCTCCACGGTGGAAAGGCTGAGCTCGGGGACGCCGGCCTTATGCTCCTCGGTACGCTCTCCTCCGCCTTCGGCGCTGTGGTGCAGTACTACCTCGGCTCCAGTCTCGGTAGCGCGTCAAAAGACGCTTACATTAAGAAGACGCAAGGGGGGCGCCCGTGATGCACGACCTCGGCGGCTGGTGGGAGCTACTGAAGCTTTGCGCACTAGGGGCCACTTTCGGGCTCGTGGGCGGCGTCGTCCGCGTCATGAGGAAGGGTGTCCTCGGCTGGCTCGACCTGCTGACACAGATAGTCGTGTCAGCCTTCTGCGGCGTGCTGGCCTTTTCGCTCCTCGCGGATGAAGTGCCTGACATAGCTCTGGTGGGGCTGTGCGGGATAGCCGGGAACAGCGGCGGTATACTGCTGGACGCCCTGCGCTTCCGCCTCATAAAAAGGATGTATGACAGATGAGAGATGAGCATATCCCTACAGACGAGAAGCGGGCGATAGTCCGCGCCCTCGCGAAGTACGGCGTGAGACAGCGTGAGATAGCCGTGCAGATAGGGGTAAGTACCGGTACGCTGGTCAAGTACTATACCCCTGAGCTCGACGCCGGCATGGCGGAAGCCGCAGAGGGCCTAGCCAAGACTGCCTATCAGATGGCGATGGACGGCGATGTGCGGATGATGATCTTTTTGCTTAAGACGCGTCTAGGCTACAAAGAGACTACCCGCGTAGAGTGCTCCGGCCCCGACGGCGAGCCGATAAAGACCGAACAGGCTATCAGAGTTACTTTCGTCCGGCCGCATAAACGGGCAGGGAGGCCTAAGAAATGCGCAGCGACAGAGTAGTGCACCGCGTGGACGCCTTCTTCCCTGAAGCCTTCGAGGAGCTTTTTACCCCGCACCGCTATAAGGTCTTCTACGGTGGCCGTGGTGGCGGCAAAAGCCGTGCCTTCGCGTCTGCCCTGCTGATAGAGGGGCGCCGCCGTCCTATCCGGTGTCTCTGCGCCCGTGAGGTGCAGAACAGCATCCGGGACAGCGTGAAGCGCCTGCTCGACGATGAGATACAGCGCCTAGGAATGGACGACTTTTACACGTCGACCGACAGCGAGATACGCGGCCGTAATGGCACGCTTTTCATCTTTTCCGGCCTCCGGACGTCACCTGAAAAAATCAAGTCGTATGAAGGCCTCACGCACTGCTGGATCGAAGAAGCCGAGACGGTATCGGAGCGGTCGCTTGATTTGCTTATCCCTACCATGCGCACGGCGGGCTCGGAGATATGGATTTCCTTCAACCCGAACAGGGTTCATGCTCCCGTCTGGCAGCGTTTTATCGTGCACACGCCGCCGCCCGGCTCATATGTCCGGAAGGTCACGTGGCGCGATAACCCGTGGTTCCCGGATGTGCTCAAGGCAGAAATGGAGCACTGCAAAAAAACTGACCCGGACAAGTACGATTGCGTATGGGAGGGTAATCCGCTGCTGGTGGCGCAGGGCTCGTATTATGGCCGTCTTCTCCAGGAAGCGGAAAGCGCCGGCCGTATCGGCTCGGTGCCGGTGGATCCGACACTGCTTGTCCACACTGCATGGGACCTGGGTATGGCTGATTCCACGGCGATTTGGTTCTTCCAGTGGGTGAGCGACGGCACCACCCGCGGACAGTACCGATTCGTTGACTACTACGAGGCCGCCGGAGAGGGGCTGGCGCACTACGCGGAGGTTCTGGCCAAGAAGGGATACCGCTACGGGCAGCACATAGCCCCCCACGATATAGCCGTGCGGGAGCTGGGTACGGGTGTGACCCGCCTTGAGACGGCCCGCCGGCTGGGTATAGGCTTCACGGCCGCGCCACAAATCCCCGTCATGGACGGCATAGAGAGCGTGCGGCAGGTTCTTGCCTGCTCATACATAGATAAGGATAGGTGCTCGCAGGGGCTCTCCGCTCTCTGGGGATACCAACGGGAGTATGACGAGGTGCACCAGTGCTTCAGGACGCAGCCGCTGCATGACTGGACTTCACACGGCGCCGACGCGATGCGATATGCCGCCGTGGGATTCATCCGCACAGACACTGGGGCGATGGAGCCCCTGAGGCAGGGAGCAAGGCTTTCTATATGCTGACCGACATTGAAGAAAAAGTACGCAAGCTCATCATCCGGGAGAGTACTTCTGCGCTCGGCGCGCCGGGCGGCCAGCTCTCCAGTGACCGCGTGAAACTCAAAAAGCGCTATCTTGGCTACGGCTACAGTGTGGACGATGACCGGGAGAAACGCTGCCTCTCTACCTACGTGGACCGTACCGTAATGGAAACGGTTGAGTGGGCCATGCCCGGGCTTATGCGCGTGTTCGCGGGTGGCGATGAGATTATCCGTTTTGACCCCCGCACGCCCGCTCAGGAGCAGGCCGCCGCAGACGCCACCCTCTACGTAAATCAAGTCGTTTTCGGCCGTAGCATGTTCCGGCTGATACATGACACGCTGAAGGACGGCCTTTATCAGCGGGTAGGCTGGTGCCTCGCACACGCACCACGGGAAGAGCATCAGACGATGGAACGCTTCACCGGTCTTTCCGTGCAGGAAGCACAGGCCATGATAGCCGACACGGAAGCCCGCGGCGGCATGGCAGAAGTGGAGCAGTACCCCGACCCGTCTATGCCTGGCGGCATGGCCTGCACCGTGACCGTCCGGACAAAGATCGTCACGCATGACGTGCGCCTCGACCCCGTCCCCTCGGAAAATGTCATCGTGTCCTCGGACGCCGAAGACGTGGAGCATGCCCGCTTTATCGCTCACTGGGAGATCCGAACCGCCACGCAGCTCATGCAGCAGGGTTACAGCCGGGCTGTGATAGAAGAGCTTCCCGTCTACGGGGCGGATGACGACCCCGAAGAGAAGAGCCTCGGGCAGCGCGTCAACTCCGCCGCTGACGGCGCTGACGAGACTGAAAGTATCGAGAACAGACGCTTCAAGGTGTATGAGGCGTGGCTGGACGTCGATTTGAACGGCGACGGCATGGCTGAAAAGGCTAAAGTCGTCTACGTGGGCGATGGCTCGGATACGAAGGTCCTTTCAGTCGAAGAGTGGCCGCTGTACCGCGCTCCCCTCTTTGCCGCCTGCTCCGTGCCTATGCCGCATCAGGTGGTGGGGCTCTGCCTCGCTGACCTCGTTGCCGATGTGCAGGACCTGCGTACAGACCTGACGCGCTCGTATCTGGACGCCCTGAGCTACGCAAACTCCGGTGAACTCGTCGTAGACTACGGCTCTACCCAAACGGGCTGGGCGGATATTGATTCGCTTCTTGCGCGTAAGCCCGGTGCCCTGTACCGTGTGCGTGGAGGCGCCTCTATCACCCCGCTTCCGGTGAACAGCTCGGCGGGTGAGGCCGTGCAGGGCCTCCAGCTCACGGATCAGCTTGTAGAGCGACGCTCTGGCGTGACGTCCCGCACCCAAAGCCTTGACGCTGATACGCTCCAGCAGACCGCTACGGGGGCGTCTATCATGGAAGAGGCGATCAATCAGCGCCTTGAGATGATAGCGCGCGTCTACGCAGAAATGTTCTTTAAGCCGCTTGGCCGCTACGTGCTGAACCTTCTGCACCGCTATCACAACAAAACAGTGCAGGTGCGCCTTAAGGGCCGCTTCATGGACTTTGATCCGCGTAAGTGGGACCCGGATATGGACATATCCGTAGCCGTGGGGCTCGGGACAGGAAGCCGCCAGAAGATGCTCGCCGCCTATCAGCAGATACTCCAGATTCAGCAGTCCTTTATCGCCCAGCTGAGTACGGCGTCTCCCGTGCGCCTTAGCAACGTCATCTACACGTGCCATAAGATGGTGGAGGCGGCCGGGCTGGAAGCGCCGGAACGCTTCTTTGGGACGGAAGAGGACGCAAAACGGGCTGAACAGCAGATACTCCTTCAGAAGCAGGCCGGCCAAGGCATGGACCCGCTCACCGCGGCAAAAGTCCAGGTGGAGAAGGTCAAGGCGCAAACCGCGCTCCAGAAAGCCCAGCTCGATATGCAGATTAAGCAGGCACAGGCGCAGAACGACGCCTCAGGCAAAGCCACAAAAATGCAGTCTGACACGGCTGTACAGGCCGCTAAGGTACAGGCGAACGCCGCGCTGAAATCTCAGGAAATGCAGCTTGAAAAACAGCTCGACATGGCAAAGCTGCTTCAGGGCGGAAAGGGCGCAGGCCTTACTGACATCAGGGAGCAGAGCGTATGACCGTCACACAGAAAGACAGAGAGGATGCGGAAATGGCATACCGCATCCTTACGAGCCCCGTTTTTATCGGGGCCGTAAAAAAGGTGGAGCACGGCATATGCGCCCGCTGGAAGGGGGAACAGTCCCCCCGGGAACGTGAAGCCCTGTGGCGTGACCTTCAGGCGCTCCATAGGGTGCAGACCTGCCTTCTCCAAACGCTTGAGGATGTGGCTTTTTCCACTAAGGAGAGCGTGTTCCTCAATATGTTGAATAAAATCAAAAAATTATGTAGAGGTTAGTTATGGCGAATGATAATCAGACCGTAGATACGGTCATTGATAACACCCCTTCCCCCGCTTCCGCTGAACCGTCCACGCTTGACAGCGTGGATGATATTGTCACTGCACTGAATAAGGATGATAACCCCGCCGGAGATACCTCCGGAGAGGAGGACTCCCCTAAGCCGGGCGAACAGCCCGATGACGCCGGGCAGAACGGGGAAGGAGAAGGGCAGGGACAGCCGGCCGCCCCGACTGAGCCGGCCGAAGTCCCCATGCCGGAGGGGTTCAACGCTGATACCTGGGGCGGGCTTGCACCCGAAGCCCGTTCGGCCGTGCATGCCATGGCGGAAGCCCATGCACAGGCTATAGCGCAGGAGAGGCAAACCGTCCTTGCCGAGCGTGCGGACCGTGACAACCAGATTAACGCCGCGGCGGCACTTCTCGGGCAGGCAAATCAGCTCATAGATGAGCTGGCAAAAGCTGAGTATGCCGGTATCGACTGGCAGGCACTTAGCGAACAGAACCCGTCTGAGTATATCCGCATGGCACGGGAAATACAGAAGCGCACGGACGCTGTGCAGGCGCTCGGCGCCCGTATCCGGCAGACGGCGCAGGCTGTAGAAGCCAAAAGGGCGCAGGAGTACCAGCAGAACCTTTCAGCCGAATATCAGACCGTTGAGCCAAAAATCCGAGCCCTTATCGGGGACGGCTACGACGGCAAGAAGTATACGGCTGAAGTTTACCAGTATATGAAGGATGCGGGCGTTCCGGACAAAGCTATCAACAGCCTGTCCAAGGGGTACGAGCTTGAGCTCGTCACGAAGGCCATGC
>ERZ1034917.1122-NODE-1122-length-18468-cov-4.283658_pt1 | contig 18468 bp, 7 predicted proteins | sample MGYA00520605_ERZ1034917 | MGnify/ENA primary metagenome ERZ1034917 (study PRJEB33766, sample SAMN09781784) | gut metagenome | biome: gut microbiome | host: Homo sapiens | place: Madagascar | study: EMG produced TPA metagenomics assembly of the PRJNA485056 data... | reverse complement strand
GTTTTTGCACATTCTTCATAAAACGGTTCATAACGCTTCTGTTCAGCTTAAAATCCTTAAAATCGCCGAAAGCTATGTCCAAATTATCTAACCGTTTGCTTTCCGACTCTTCCCGAGCATGAAGATCGTTCTCAATCCACTGCGTATCCGGTTTTTCTTCAATTAGTGTATTCGCCTCTTTTTCCGAATGGGTAAACGAAATAACATAATTTATTTCAAGCGTTTCATGCGGCTCCAAGCGGCGCCTTGCAATATCCGCCGCAACGGGCATATCCGTGGTCGTTACCGCATTAACCGTTTTCGGAAAACTGCCCGACCTAAGAGCCTGCGCATTTGTCAGCGTACGGCAGGAATCACCCATAAACATATTTTTTGATACCGTACCCGATACCTCATATTTCTTGTCCGATATATTCGAGGCTATAACGGCAATATTATCTATCTCCTGATGCGTATACACCATTACATTTCCGTTTTTATGCCGCTTTCCGTACCTTGTCAGCCGCCCCCAAAAATTCTCGCCTTCCGAATACCTTAGCAGCGGTTCAAAGTACGATACTGCATAGACCTCCTGCAAATACTCGCTTTTGTTTATAATGACAAATCTGTATACAATCTGTTTTTTACCGGTAACAGACGCCCTTACCGCATATATCAAATCCTCCGCGTCCGTAATGTAATATGCGCAGCATTTTGAAAAAACCGTATACCTTTTTATATTCTCGTCCTCAAAAAGCTGCTTACAGCACCCCAAAACCGATACCGGAAGGTATCCTTGTTTCCCTTTTTTACCGCCCCAAAAGCCTATACACGGCTCCTCTCTGAGCGTTGCCGTTTTAAACAGCGTCAAACGGCTCTCGCAAGCGTCCATATATCCTGACGAGTGCGCCCACAGGGTCATTCCGTCCTCATCATACGGATAGCGCGAATCTCCCACCGCACGCTCACAGCATAAAACGTTGTCTTCGTCCAGAAAGTAAACGTTCTGAGGCAACCGCCTGTCAGCAGAGTTTTCGGACGTTACATCTTTGATTTTTTTCAACAATTCAAGTATTTTTTCCTTCATCACGTAATTTGCGGGAGACAAATACTCCCCCGCGGCTCCTTTGCTTGTTTTTATCAAATGTTTTTTCAAATCAAAAGGCGGATACCGAAAAAGTATCCGCCTTAATCACTAATCGATTGTTAATGTCAAAACATTCTCATATCCCTTATGGAACGCCGCCATAGCCGCCTTTACCTCTTTTCCGCCGACCGTAACGGATATATCGTAATCGCCGTAAAAGCCGCGAACCGTTCCCCTGCCGTTTTCGTCCGTCACAGCGGTTGCGCCCTTCGTCCACCACTTGTTATAGAGCAAATCCTGATACACCTCAAGACCCGGCTTTGCCTCAACCTCCTCGCCGAACAGCGGCGAAACGCCGCCTCCGTTATCACCGTTTTGCGCCTTGTTGTACGGACGGAACGGCGATGTCCAGTCAAGCCAGCAATCCGACATCCACCAGATATTAAAGCCTGTACAAGCCGGGTGACTGTAAGCCGCAATAAGTATATCCCGCATTGCGTCGCTCTGACCGTCCCAACCGTATTCGTCATTAAACGCACCGAGCGAAAACTCGGTTATCGCAAACGTCTTTTGATACTCATATGCAAACCTGTCCCACGTTTTTAAAAGCTCGGTGGGTCTTACGACGTTTTCGGGATCGGCGCTGCCGAGCGCCATATGCCCCTGCATAGCTATCATATCAATCCTTACATCCTGATTTTTAAGTCTGTCAAGCCAGTCCCAATACTGCGTATAAAAGATTGAACTCTTAAACTGCGCATTATCGCAAAGCGCAAACTTCTGTCCGTTTGTGAGCGTTTCCTCGGCTATCTTATATACATCTCCAATTATACGCTTTCCGAATGCGTCCGTAAACATAGTCCTTCCGTTTATCTCATTTGTAACGTCCCATTCATATATATACGGAAATTCATCGTTCATCTCGGCAAAATGCTCTCTTATATACTCCTTCAGCTGACTGTAGCGCGCCTCCTTGTCGCTGCCTGAGCCCTGAAGTAAATCGTACACCTTCTGCGGCGAAGCCTTATATGAATTCAAAGGCATCCAAAGCGCATGACCGCGCACATACTTAATTCCCTGCTCCTTTGCCGCGGCAATAACCGTTTTTGCGCGGCTTGGATCGTCAGCATATGCTCCCCACTTAAGTCCGTTTCCGACCGACATGGAATTAAAGTTCGCTCCGACCTTGCTTAAGAGCTTTTGCGGCTGATTCGGCTTGTTTGCCGGCGCGTCGTTTATATACTCCGTATCCATCGTCACGCCGAACTTAAATTCATGCTCGAACATATCAAGTTTTACTTCGGCTCCCTGTACCGCCTTTCCGTCCCTGTCCTTAACCTCAACGGTAAAGTCGCCCTTGCGCACCTGCTCAATCCTTGCAAGCGCGTCCTTTCTCCACGCCGCGCCGGGTTTCAGCTCAGCCGGTAAAAGGTCGGTCTTTGTTTCCTTGTCAAAATAAGATACGTCCGCGTCCTTGCCGATATTCTGTACCGTAAAGCCGCCGATTTCCATTACCTGCTTATATATAGCGGTATAAATTCTCAGATTCTTCTCGCCTTCCAACCCGGTAATAAGAATGTCAAATCTTTTCCATTCCTTGCCAAACTCCACGGTTTCATCAAAGTTTCCCTCTATGCCTATACGGAGCTTTCCCGTTTCATAATCGGGGTCGCCGCCCGAAATCAGCCTTGCGTAAAAGCTGAGAACAAATTTATCGTCCTTTTCAGCCGCGGGCAGCTTTTTGTTGAAGTTTATAACCTTATCCTGATTGTAATAGCTTTCAATCCTAATTCCTATCCGCAGCGCGTCTGAAAACGGCAGCGGCGCAATAACTCCGCTTCCCTCGCCGATACTGTTTCCCGACATACAAACGGTCATCCGCGCATCATTTTGCGGCTTTACCGAAACAGTATTTGCATACCGCCATACCGAAAGCCACGAATCGTCTCTTGTTATCTCCGCGTTAAAATCCGCCTGCGTAAACACCGTTTCGCCCTGAGGAAGCGCACCACGTGCGCCGGACGGCTTTAAAACTCCCGACCAGTCCTCGCGGCGGTATATCAAATCGTCAAGTCTGCCCGACCGCGCAAAGCTCGTTGGCACCGGTCTGTGTACCTCCGATACAAGCTCAGCCGTTCCCGGCTTCAGCTCCTCCGACACTGCCGGAGCTGTTGTTCCCGTTGTGCTTATGATCCGAACGCGGTTTCCCGCCCTCTCGCGGACTACCTGAAATCCAAACGCATTACCGCAAAACTCCGTCGGAACATATAGCACATTTCCGACAAGCCTCGGCGCAATTTCAAGGCTGACAGCCTTGCCGTTTTTTACCGCGGTTTTGCTGTCCGCGGCAAGCTCAACAGACGTATCCCCCTTGATTGCGCTGATACATCCCGTGCCTTCATCAGTGACCTCCGCACCGAGCCTTTCCAAAAGCTCCCGCGCCGGCGCAAGAATACGGTTGTTTCCTGTGCCGAGCCTTACCGATATAAGCTCGGCTGAATACGTCTGCACCTCTCCGTTTATTATAAGCTCAAGGTTACTTTCCGCGCAGGCCGGGAACGTCCGTGCAGTCATCAGAATGCAAAAAACGAGTAAAAGTATACCAAATTTTTTCATGCTTCCATACCTCAATTACCGTAGTTTTTAAAAATCACAATTCCCGACGGTGATGACGAATACGAATAGGAATATATCTCATCTCCGACCTCTATATCAAGCTCCGTACCGGGATAGCATTTTTCCGTCTTGCAGTCATAAACCGATGCCTTTGTGCCGCTCGGTATATGCAGCCATGTCGTAAACTCGGTCAGCGCCGAGCCGTGCAGCTGCTTATTCTTCTGCGAATGATACTGCTCTGCTATAAACGGATAATAGCCCTTTACCTCGGCTACGTTCAGATTATTATCAACACTCACAACCGTTCCTCTTACCGAGGTATCCATTGTAAACAATGACCAATATCTGCCTGCGCCGCGGCTTGTAGAAGCATAGACTGCACCGATACCTGTCGCCGCACGCCGAACCACCTCAAGATATACAATCTCTCCGTCACGTTCAACCACGCGCACAACATCGCCTCTTTCAAGGCCCTCCGAATCTACTGTTGGAGTACCGCCGCCCATAAATTCACTGTCGCGCGTCATAGTCCATACCGTTTTCTGCTCCTCCGCAAGCTGCGGCAGCATATCACGTGTTATAAGCTGCGCGTCCGCCTCTGTCAGCGGCACTGCGTCATCATCAACATATTTAACCACCGGAACATATTCCATAAGCCTTGTGTTAGGCTTGATTTTTGCACTGTACGGCTCGCCGCCGATATATCCCTCAAGGGTGTAGCCGTCTTTGTTCGTCCCCACACAGTCTACTACAACCGTCTTGAATCTGTTGGGATACTTAGGTGCAATTATCATAAAATCAACCGTATCACTGCCCGCATAGCGGTAAAGCTGTGCGTCCGCCCAATACATCATCCCGTATTCGTTCTGCTCTCCGAGTGATGACACGCCGCCCGGTATGATACTGTAATCCTCCTCATCATAGCTCATCGGGAACGCCTCATATACCAAAGCGCGGTTTGCAATACTGAACGAGGTTTCCGTACGTTCCTTGTTCCACGGGTCGAGTACAGTTGTGTACGCAAGCTGCCTTGATCCGACGCTCATCCGCATGTTTCCTCTGTTTCTCCACGTATCAAGATTGAAATTACTTATCATGTGCAGCTTGCAGTCAGGGTTATCCTCCGGCACTGACGGAACGATTACTGTTTTTACAAGTCCTTCGGGATTTGTCTCATAGTATATGATTTTTCGTGATGCCGCCCTTGATTTTATGCTGTCTGTAATCCAGTTGCGCTGAAGCAGCTGAAAATTCGCGGCATTGTTTGTTGACCACAAATGCCAGTCGGTCATCGGGTCCGACGGATGGTCCGTTATCAGGCTTGCCGCCGCTATCTTTGTAACCTCCGAACCGTTGTACGCTCTTACCTTTTTCATTGTTTCATACGTCCGCACCTTGCCGTCTGAATCCAGTATCCTCAGCTGAAGCGTATCCTCGTCAAGCGCGTTATCCTTTATACCCGCATTAAGCAAAAGTCCATACGACGACTTTGACTCCCCTTTAAGGTATCCCGCAATCCTGCCCCGATAGTCAAGAAGGAGCGTTACCTCGCCGTCAGCCGGTATCATTGACGAATAAAGCGAACGCACAGGTTCATAACCTTTTCCGCCGATAAACAGCTTGTAGCGTCCGTCATCCTGCGGCAAAATGTAATCCTCGCCGTCTTTTTCCGCTGCTGCCGCTCTTTCAACCTTTACACCGGCAAGGTAGAGCCGGAGAGGATAAACGCCGCTTTTAGCCTCGTTGTCAATCCTTATATTCGTTATATTCTTGACCTTGTCGTTTACCTCATATTCAAAGCTGATTTCCGACCACTTATTTGCGGGAATCGTGCCGACCGAGGATTCTGCTCCCGGTTTTCCCGACTGATAACCCGGCTGTTCAACACTTTTCCACGGCTCAATCAGCCACATCCGATAATTCACATCCTGATACTGGTCAATTCCCTCTGTTGAAAGGTTACCGCCGACCTCAACAATCTCGCTTGGGAACACCCACGCGGTTATTCTGATTTTATCGCCCTTTTTAACACGGTGATTGTTGAACAGTCCCAGCGGCTGTATTGAAGTTGACGGAACGGGCGTTCCGCTTGTTCCCTTGCCGTCGTCCGACCAGTGCCGACTCAAATAAAACAGCTTGTTGTTTTTAATTATCTCCGGCATATCAACCGTCATATCTCCGCTTGTATCAGCATCAACAATTCTGCTGTTCTTTCCGATTATCCACTTTCCGCCGCCTCCGTCTGTTCCGATTTTAACCTTTCTGCCGTTTTCCGCAGCCTTTTCGGCTTCAAATCCCCATATCGCATATGTCGGCGCTTTGTTGCCTTTTGTTACCGTAAAACCGTCCATATCCGTTTCAGAAATCGTTTGGTACTCCGTCGGCATAACCGTACCTGCCGGCGGCGCGTCCGTACTGCCCGAAAGGCTTTGCACTCTCTCAACCTTACCTGTTACTCTCGCCTTGCTTCTGTAAATCCGATACAAAAGTCCGTCACTTGACTCGTACACCGAAATTACATCGCCTATCATAATGTCGCCCATACTGCCGAGCCGTTTTCCCGTATCTCCGTCATACCAGAACACCCGTTTGTCCGCTCCCTTGTCCGAGGACAAATCAAGCTCGCCGCGCTGTGTTCCCGCCGCCGTGTATATGTCATAGGCAATCAGGTCCCGCTCCGCATTGGTGTCCGCAACAACATACGCACTGTAATTTTCCATAAAAAGTACGTCACGCCTTCCGCCTGAGGAGTTTTTCAGAAGCACAAACTGTCCCTGCTTCATATGCTCATCAATAAACCGCTGCAGCTCCGCCGCACCCGAAACCTCCTCCGCCCTGCCGTTGTAGTAAACTGTCGGCGCGGTAACGCTTGCATTCTTTTCACGATTGCCGTTCTTTTCGTAATATTTAATCTCTATATTAAAGCTCTCGTCCACATCCACCGCCGTAACGTCATCAAAAACAACCTCCGTACGGCTTATTTTATCGGTTTGCGGAAAAAATGCAATTATTTTTCCCTCGTCACTGTTCTTTTTCTTTTTAACGTAAAAATCCGCGTAGTAACCGAGGTAAAGATCAACATCAACCTCCGTTTTGTATTTCTCACCGCTGATACATACCTCGTCCTCCGCCAGATTCATGTCCGCCGCAGCAGAGGCATAGTTCGCCGTAACAGTACCGCTTTTTTTCTCCGTGTCATGATATTCGCCGAGTGCGCACACGCCGTCCGAAACCGCGGCATAGCTGCCTGCGCCGTAGGCCTTTATCTCCATCAGATCGACCTCGAGCGCATTATACACCATTTTTGCGAGCTTTTGTCTTTCAAGCGGTGCATCACCGTTCTCCGGGAGACTTACCCCGTCAAATATTCCAAGCTCCTTTGCGACCGTCATGTACCCCGCAGGATAGCCGCCCCTATCCTGCGCCTTAGGCTCATAGCCGAGGGCGCATACAAGCAGCTTTGCCGCCTGCTCCGCCGTGACATAATCCTCCGGAGAAAACGTTCCGTCACCATTGCCGTTTGCAAGTCCCATTGCCGATACCGCGTCAATATACGGCTTTGCCCAATACCCGTCAGCCACGTCAACGTAGCCTGTGTCCAAGCCTGTTATTCCGTCAGGGTCCAGCCCAAGAAACCGAACAATAACCGCCCCAATCTCCGCGCGGGTTACACTGTCCTGCGCGCCGAAATTATCCTCCGTCTTCCCCTGCATAATTCCCAGCGCAGAAAGAACCGTAACGGCGCGTTCGTACGCCGCACCGACCCCTTTTTCATTCTCCGCACCGTATGCAGAAAACGCAAACGATGACATTACTATGCTGAATATCAATATAATGCAAAGGGTTCTTTTTATATTCATTCTTTTTGCTCCTTTTCAGCTTTTTAAAATTACAGCCGTCACTTTGCAGCAGGCTGCCGCCGCTCTTGTACGGCGGCAGTCCCAAGTCTGCTTTTATGTACTACTCCGCCTTTGTAAGTCCGATAACGCCTGCCTGCGGTTTAAGCGTAGTCATATCCCAAACATACGCGCATACCTTATCCGCATTTGCTGCGCCCGTTACGCTGAACGGACTTGCCTCGCCGTTTATGTCAAGTATGTCGCAGCCGAGGAAGGTGTTGCCCTCGTATGCCGCAACCATAAGCTTTGAGCCTTCCGTAACTCCGGCGTTGTTTGCATAAATCTCGCCCGATGCGTTTCCGTTTTCACCCACTGTGTACCAGCCGCCGTTTTCAAACTTTTCAACGGTTACTCCGGCAAGATAAATTTCCTGAGGATAAACACCGCCGTCCGTATAGTTGTCTATTCTTACACTGTTGAGAGCCTTGTTTGTATCGTTTACCACATATTCAAGACTTATTTTTGTCCATTCAAGCGGCATCATTGTACCGCTTGCCGCATCGCTGCCCGGCTTATGATAATTTACCGCAGTAACAGTATCGCTGCCCTCCTCCATAAGCCAAATTCTGTAGTTTACGCTCTGATTCTGATTGTCGGCAGCAACACCGCCCATTGTCGCAAGATTTTTTGCATATAACCACGCATCAACTCTTATTTTATCGCCCACACTGACCTTTGACGTATCAAACATATTTCCTGCTATGATTGCCGCCTTGCTTGACGGATGATTGGACCCTGCACCGCCCACGGACGGATACCGTCTGTCAAAATAGAATAGCTTATTATTTTTTGTTATATCGGGAACGGTATCCATATTGTCCGGTACCGAAACAAAGTCTGACCAGCAGCCCTGCGTCCATGTGTCATCTCCGCCCGAACCGTTAACGCTATATGTCCGGTCTCCGACGGTTTTATGCGACTTAAATCCGTTCCATACCGCAGCAGCACCTTTTTGATCTACGGTAAATCCGTCCATGTTAATGTTTTCAAGGGTCTTTGTGTATGCCGATTTAACGCTTGTCTGTCTTTCCACCTTAACACCGGCAAGATACAGGTTAAGCGGATATATCCCGTCCTTGCTTCCCGGATAGTTATTTATTTCTATTCCGTTTATGTCCATGTTGCCCGTGCCCGCGGTATATTCAAGGCTCAGCTCCGACCATTTTCCGGCAGGGATTTCGCCGATAAACGTCTCCTTGTTCGGGTCACAGTTTGTGTTATAGCCCGGCTGTTCATTACTTTTCCACGGCTCGGTCAGCCAGATTCTCGCGCTGACGTTCTGCATCTGGTCAACATCCGAGTTATTATAGTTACCCTCACCCCGGCAGATATTTTTCGCGTATACATATGCGGTGATTTTTATCTTATCTCCCGCCGCGATTTTCGTTTTGTCAAACAGATTCAGCGCATGTATACCGGATTTAATCGAGGTTGGTCTCCAATATCCGTTCAGACCGTTTCCCCTGTTTAAAACAAACAGCTTTCCGTTTTCCGTAATATCCGGAGCATTTACCGCCAGATCCGCATCTGATGCCACATCGCAAAAACCGCTCTCGGGGCATACAATCCACGGGTCGCCGCCGGCATTTGTCTGTACCGTAACAGTTCTTTCGCCAACGGTCTTTTCGCCCGCAACCATCCATGAGCCGCTTTTCGTTTTTTTAAAGCCGTCCATGCTTATTTCCGAAACCGTTTCCCACAAAGTCGGTGCGGCAGCCGTATCCTCCGCGCTGACCGCCGCCGGGATAAGCGTTGCCGCAACCGTTCCTGCAACAATGTACGCCGCCACTCTCTTTACAAAACCCCTGCACGTTTTTGTTAACACATTCATTCCTCATTTCCTCCTTAAATATTTTATATTTTATTTTTTCGGATTTTAAGATATTGTGCCTAATCCAAGGTGATTGTAAGCTCGTTTTCATAACCTCTGTGGAATGCCGCCATAGTTGACTTTACCTCTTTGCCGCCGACCGAAACGGTCACGTCATAATCACCGTAAAAGCCTTTTACACTGCCCCTGCCGTCCTTGTCCGTGGTTGTATGCGCGTCGCGTGTCCACCACTTGTTGTAAAGAAGATCGTTCCACTGATACCACGCGGGCTTTGGATTGAATTTTTCGTCAAACAGCGGGGCCTGATATGTCTGCCAGCCGCTGTACGCGTCCGAGAGCCAAAAACAGGTAAACGCGTTTGCGCCCGGATGGCTGAACACTGCAATAAGGAAATCGCGCACAATATCGCCGCCCTTCAGTCTGCCCTCCTCGGTGTTTTTGTAGTTATACATGGAAAACTCGGTAATCGAGAACTGCTTTTGATATTCGTATGTATAACGGTCATAGAATCTCAGCATATCCGTTATGCCGGTTTTTGTTTCTACATTACAGTGATTCTGTATTGTCAGCACGTCATAGTCGGCGTTCATACTCTGAAAATCGTCAAGTATTTCCCAGTATCTTACGTTGCGAAGATTATTGTCGCACAATGCAAGGTCTGTACCCTCCGGAAGTATCTCGCGGCACCAATCAAAGATTTTCTTCATATATTTGGTCTTGCCGAATTTGTCAAAGGTTACGCGGTTTACCATTTCGTTTGTAACGTCCCATTCGTAAATCTCCGGCTCGGTCGCGGCAATCTTGTTTATATGTTCCTTGACATATTTTTCAAAGGTTGCCCAGTCCATGTCCTCGACCTGATTATTACCGTAAAAGCGGTAAGGACGTATATCGCCGCGCTGCAAAATCGGCATCCATATCGCATGGCCGCGGAAATACTTTATTCCCTGCGACTTTGCGTCGTCCAGTATCCTACGTGAAATCTGCCTGTTGGAATCAAACTGTCCCAGCTTTTGAGCATTGCCGCAGCCCACAGAATTAAAGCACGCAGCTATATTTGCCATATCCTTTGCCACAACCCCGCCCTCGTTCGGCTGCCATGAATCGGCATCAAGCATTACGCCGAATTTGAACTCATGCTCGAACATATCGAATCTTACATCGGCGTCCGGCACGGGGTTTCCGTCCTTATCGCGGACAACTACCTTAAAATCGCCCTTGCGTACCTTTTCGATTCTGTCAAGAGCTTCTTTTCTCCACGGCGCGTCCCGCGACAGCTCCGGCTCCATATAGTCTATTTCCTCGTTCGCCTTTTGGAACATCGAAATATCCGCGTCACGGCTGAGCTTTTGCACCTCAAAACCGCCTATGTCTATTGTCTGAAGGTTAAAGCCTGTGGTAAATCCGATATGGTTTGAGTTTTCAACGCCTGTTGACACATAATAAAACGTATGCCAATCGCCGTTAAACTCCATTGTTGCGCTGACCGATTTTTCCCATGAGCTTTTGTAATCCTCCTCAACGTGCATATACAGCTTTCCGAGTCCTGTATCGACATTTCCGCCCGCCGCGAGCCTTACGTACACCTTTATCAGATATTTATCCGCAGGATCGACATATTCCTCTATACGCTTGCTCGGCTTTACAATATAATCAACCGAGTTTGCGGGAATGTATGTACAGCTGATACGCAGCGCCTTTTTAAACGGCACGGATTCGTCGTCAACCGTCACTTCCTTCCACCAACCGTTGGCGTTTTTGCCTTCGGGAGTGCTTTCAAGAATGTCCTCCATTGTATAGATAACCTCGCCGCTCGGCAGATTGTCATAGTCGATTGCCTCATCTTTTTCCTTTATCAGCTGTTCCTTCGGCACATACTCATGCTCCTGATAGAAAATCAGGTCATCAAGTCGGTTAGATTTTTCAAATTCAGTTTGCACCGGTCTGTGTACGGTTGACACAAGCGGCGCCATACCGGGTTTCAATTCACCGTTGTATTTTGTGCTTTCGGTTGTTGTCTTTGTTACAAGCCGCACCACTCTGCCGAAGGTTTCGCGCAGCACATGATAGCCAAGCGCGTCGCCGCAGAACTCGACAGGTATATATGCGGTATCATTGACAAGCTGAGCCGCGGTCGGCAGCTCCGTTTCCGTGCCGTTTTTCAGCGCGGTATTGCTGCCGATTGTGATAACCGCCGAATTATCGCCCTTTGTGCAGATAACGCGACTGTTTTCCGAATCCCATTCGACCTCTGCGCCGAGCGCCGTCATGAACGGTCTTGCGGGAGCCAGAATCTGATAGTTTGCACGCTCTACGGTATACAGAATCATATCATACGTCTGCCACTCGCTGTCGATTTTCAGCTGTGCTTTAAGTCCGCTTGTATTCACGCCCGCAGCTGTCTCCTCCGCCGCGGCGGGTGATACCGATACCGCGGCAAGCATTACGAACGTAAGCAAAAACGCCGTCAAACGTCTTAATCGTCTCATTCACATCACTCCTTTATGACTTTGTCGGTTATTTTTTGTGATTTTTTATCAGTATAACATCGGTTTTTTCGCCGTTTTCAAGGGAGCCTGCCACCAAAATTTTGTCGCCCTTTTTGTAATCGGGCCATGTTGCAACGCCGAATATTTCGCGTTCCTCATCCCACATAGCCGTAGTGTCATACACAAACAAATCGATTGTCTGCTGTCTTATTGCACTTGTTGCCTTTACATAGCCTGCCGATGCGGAGGAAATCGGTTCATCGGGACGTCCCCAATACCAGCCTCGGATTTTGACTGTACCGTTTCGGCTGTTTGTGTCAACAATTTCGCCGTACGTCAGCGAGCTTCTGTCAAAAAAGCTCGACGCGCTGTCGCCGCGCGTTATGCTGTACGGCTCTAATAGTCCGATTGACTTGCGCCAAATCGGCTCGATATAATCTGCCTCGCCGTTTACCGCAATAATTCTGATTATGTCGCCCGTTTCAAAGGTATCGAGAGCAACATACGGTGTTGTTTGATTTCCCATAACGTCACTCTCGTATGCAACATTGTACGGTGTCTCACCTTCGTAATACATAATATTCTCTTCCGTAAGACGTTCCGAGTCCGCACCAAGGCTTGATACCCAAATGTTTTCAAACAGCCGCAAATCCTTTTTCACCTTGAATGATTTAAGGTTTGTCGAATCGGCATTTCTGTGAGTGCGGTAAGCATTCAGTATATATCCGTCATCCGTTTCCTCCATATCCTTAAAGACATAGGTCCCTGCCTTAACGCCTTCCTTACCCATATTTACTCCCCACGGATTGGTGACCATAAAATCAACCGTCTTGCTGCCCGGAATCCGATAAAGCTGAGCCTGATCCCATTTTCTGCCGCTGACCGAATTGTTTACCCAATATCCGCTGTCATCTATTTTGTAATCATCCTCATCATAGTTCTCCGCCCATATGTTAAACCACTTAACATTGCTCGCATAGCAGTACATCGGCTCCGTATAGTCGCTGTAACCGCTGTTCATCAGCCACCTCGGCCAGTATTGCTGAGACAAATAGGTTTTTTTGCCCTCTTTTGCGTCAAAGTTCCTTATCATCTTGATTTTGCTTTCGGGGTGGTCCTCCGGCATTGACGGTACAAGAATTGTTGTAATCTGTCCCTTGCTGTTTGTCTTGTAGTACACCATTTTACGGCTTGCCGCGTCCGAACGTACGCTGTCGGTCAGCCATGTGCGGTCTATGCAGACAAAGTTTTCCGCATTGTTTGTAGACCAGATATGCCAGTCGGTCATCGGATTTGACGGTTCGTCCGTAATAAGGGTTTCCGCCGCCATTTTCGTTACCTTTCTGCCGTTATAGGCGGTGACCTCCTTTGCCAGTTCGTAGGTTTTTCGGTTGTTTTCGGTATCGAGTATTCTTACCTTAACAACCGTGTCCATACCGCTTTTGTCAATGCCCGCATTAAGCAAAAGTCCGTAGCCCGCGCCGCTTAAGCTCTTTGTATAGCCAACTATCTTACCGTTCAAATCGAGGTATAATGTTACGCTGTTGCCAAGCTCCAGAAGGCTTGACGGAAACGAGCTGACAGGCGTATATTTTTGTCCGTCAATATACACCGCGTATTCCGACGGGTCAACCGGGATTTCGGGGCGCGGCTCCGTATTCGGGTTTCTGCCTGCGTTAGGGTCAACATAACGCTCCGCCTTGATTCCCGCAACATAAAGCATTATGGGATATATCCCCTCCTTGCTGCCGGGATAGTTGTTCATCTCAATTCCGTTTACGTTCATATTGCTGTTTGACGCTGTATATTCAAGGCTCAGCTCCGTCCACTCGCCCGCGGGAATTTCACCGATAAATGACTCCTTCAGCGGGTCGCAGTTTGTGTTATATCCCGGCTCGGAATTGCTTTTCCACGGCTCTGTCAGCCAAATTCTTGCGCTGACGTTCTGCTTTTGGTCAACGTCCGAATTATTATAGTTGCCCTCGCCCTTACAGATATTTTTTGCGTATACATATGCGGTAATTTTTATCTTGTCGCCGTATTTGATTTTTGTTTTGTCAAACAGATTCAACGCCTGTATACCCGATTTGACCGAGGTAGGTCTCCACCATCCGTTCAGACCTTTGTTTCTGTTTAAAACAAACAGCTTTCCGTTTTCCGTAATCTCCGGAACATCTACCGCCAAATCCATGTCGGACGCCACGTCGCAAAAACCGCTATCCGGGCATACAATCCACGGGTCGGCGCCGGCATTGGTCTGTAGTGTAACCGTTCTTTCGTCAACGGTCTTTTCAGCCTTAATCTGCCACGTGCTGTTTGCAGTTAAGTTAAAGCCGTTCATATCCAACTCCGCCAGCGTTTCCCAATACGGTTTCACCTCCGGAATATCCGGGTAATCGTCATTGCCGCCCATACCGCTCGTCTGTTTTATGCGGGTTATTTTGCCCGTTACCTTTTCCTGACTGCGGCATATTTTATAAAGGCTCTTATCCGATGACGCATACACCATAATTACATCGTTTCTTGCCAAATCGGAAATTTCAAGCGCCGCACCGTTTTCGTCATACACAAGCACCTCGCGTTTGGCAACGTCCTTATCCGACAAATCAAGCGTTTCCACATCGGTTTTTCCCACGCTGTAGACATTGTAAACGATTTTTTTGTTTTCCGCATCAACCCTTGACACAACGTACGCTTCGTAATTTTCCACAAACAGCACGTCGCTTTGACCTTTTTTATCGTTTTTAAGATAGCTCAGCCTTCCGTCCTTCATATGCGAATCCAAAAACGTCTGTGCCGCCGTGGCGTCCGCAAATTCCTCCGCTTTGCCGTTATACATTACGGTCGGCTTTGTCATGCGCAAGGTTTTCGATTTTGTTCCGTCCTTGTCAAAATATTGCACCTCTATATCAAGGCTGTCGCTTACCCTGACCGTGTCTACGTCCTCAAAGTCTATCTCTGTGCGGTTTGAGCTGTCAAGGAGCGAGAACATCGCAATTACCGTTCTTTCGTCCCTGTCCTTCTCTATCGTCACATAGTATTCGACATACTGACCGAGGTATCCCTCAGTATCGAGTGCGGTTTTGTACCTCTCGCCGTCAATCATTATTTCGCCCTCGCGCAGCTCCCCGCCGTCAAGAGACGAGCCGTATACCGCCGTCACCGTACCGCGCTTTTTCTCCGTTTTTTGGTACTCGGTCAGCGCAGTTTTGTCCTCCGACACCGCCGTGTATGCGTTCCGACCGTAGACCTTCTGCTCCATAAGCTCCGCGTCAAGCGCGTTGTATGTAAGTATGGCGATTTGACGTCTTGTAATCGGCGTGTCGCCCGAAATCAGCTTTACGCCCTTCAGCAGCCCAAGCTCGGTTGCGACCGCGGTATACCCGCTCGGAAATCCGCCCTTATCCTGCGCTTTCGGCTCATAGCCGAGCGCACAGACAAGAATTTTCACCGCCTGCTCGCCCGTAACCGTATCATCGGGTCGGAATGTGCCGTCGCCGTTACCCGCGACAATTCCCATTGCCGACGCGGTATCGATATAAAACCTTGCCCAATGGTCGTCCGCCACATCTGTGTAGCCGCTCCTTTGCGCCGCTCCGCTTTCCGAATCCATTCCCATAAATCTTACCGCCACGGTACACATTTCCGCACGCGTCAGAGAGTCCTCAGCGCCGAAATCGTCCTCTGACTTACCCTGCATTATTCCGAGTGCGGCAAGCACGCCCGCCGCGCGGCTGAATATGTCGTCAGTATAGATTGCGGCTGAAGTATCCGCGGCGACGTTTTCTCCGTTGCCGCTTTCGGCGCCGTCCGCACTGTCCGCCGCAAAGCCTAAACCCTGAAGCATCGCCGCAAACATACTTATAATCAGTATAAGGCTAAGAAATTTCTGTTTTTTCACTCTCATTTCTCCTTATTTTAATGTAGTAATATTTGATTTGCCGTTACATATCGGCATAATGCCCGCTGTGCCTGTTACGGAAAATTCACAACCGTCACTATCGGCTTAATATCCGTTCCCTGCCACAGCATTGCCTTTACGGTAAAGTAGCCGCTTGGCGCAATGTCCGCGCTTTTAAGCCTTACCGTCACGTTTTTTTCCTCGCCCGCGCTCAGCACGGTTTCCTCACCCTTCGCACAGTATACAAGCGTACCGCCGTCATAAAGAGTTACAATCGGAATAACTCCGTCCATATTCTCATCGGAATACAGTGTAAAGTCAAAATCAACGCCTCTTGCAAAGCCTTCGGAGGAAAGTTCCGGCGTAATCAGCCTTATGCCGCACTCCTTTATAATGTCGCACTCAGCGCCGTTCCATACACCATGCGTCGAGATTATTACGCTTATGTCGGTCGCATTACCGATTGAGCTGTCGCCGAAGCTTGGCAGCAATTCACGGCAACTGTCCGATTTAACCGTCAGTATTCCGCTTTCCGCGTCAACCGAAAAACCGTTCTGCGGCACTTTTACAGAGGTTTTGCCGTTTGTAACCGAAACAGTGATTTTATCCTTCTGCTCTGTCCATTCCTTAAAGCCTTCCGCGTCGGTTACTTTAAGACTTACCGGAAGTGTATTTTTATAGGTATCGTATTCAACACGCTGACCTTCAACCGTATCAAACGGTATATTTCTGTTTTTTGCCCTGAAATATCGGGTGATGTATCCGCTGTCCGCTCCGCCGACAAGCAAAGCGTATATGCCGCTTGACGCGGACTGTTTCATGCGGAATACAAACTCCGCAGCGCCGTCTGTCGTCTGCTTTTGCGCTGCATATACGACATTCTGTGCGGACAAAGCCGCGTCGCCCCCGTCCTTTACCGGTACAATTACTGCCGTTATGTTTTCTGCCGCCGCTTTGTCAAACGCAACCCTTAACCGGTTAAGAGCTGTAACGTCAACCGATGCAAGCACGCCGTCCGCCGCGGCAGATAGCGCGACCTCCGCCCCGTTCGAAGTCAAGCTGATGTCTGCCGTTCCTGCAAATGCCGGAACACACAAGCTAAATACAAAAATTACAGCTGCGGTAAACCGTTTCAATATTTTTTTCATCACAATTCCCCCAGCCGGATTTAGTTCCTGTCCTTGGTTTGGTTGAACTCATCAAGCTGCTTCTGCAAATCCGCTATGCTATCGTCAACGCCTACCTTTTTGAGAGCATTAAGAAATTCCGTCAGCGTCGGCTCAACATCCACCACGCCCAATACAAGCTGTTTATCGTAGTTATTTATTGTGTTGCTTATTTCAATTCCTCTCTGCTTTATATCAGGGTCCTTGACTTCCTTATTCAAAAATCTGCTGTAGCCGTAGTCCACCGCTTCGTCATTAAACGCTTTCAGCTTTTCATGCTTTTGAGGGTCCTCGTTCGGGAGCAGATAGTCAAGAAATACATTGCCGATTGACCAGCTGTTGGCATAAAGGTCATAGCCGCTGTTCGCTATCGGCTTTACCGTTTTTTCGTCCACTTTTGTGTAGTGCTTGCCCTCGATTCCGTGAACAACAAGGTTTTTCACATACGGGTCGGTATTGAGAAGGTTTAAGAATCTCATAACGCGCGCCGGATTCTTGCTTGTTGCCGAAACAGCCTGCATCGAGCCCGTGCCTGCAAGCATATCAACAATCGGTACCGTTACCTCTGCCTGTGCAAAATCATATTTTGTATCTTTGAATACCTCATTTACCTTATCCGGCTTGAGCGGCATAAGCATAACAAACGTCTTGCCCTCGCTCATCCTTTGAATCTGGTCGGTTGCGGTAAGCACATCGGGGCGAACATAACCCTTTGTATAAAAATCGTGCGCAACCTCACAGTCCTGTTTATATTCCTTTGTTGCGTATACGTTTATCGCCTTGTTGTCATAGCTGCCGTCAAAGTACATAAATCCCGCAGTTCTGTGCAGCATACTCGGCGTACTGCTGCCGTACTCCCAATCAATCGGGTACTTAATATCCGGCTCGTTCTCCTTAATCATTTTGATAACCGGCTCAAGCTCCTCGAATGTCTTGTACTTTGTCATATCGATATTGTACTTATCCGCAATATCCTTTCTGTAAATCCAGCCGTACTGACTTGCCATTTCCTTGTATACCGGCAGTGCATAAAGTCTGCCGTCTATGTATGAATATTTAAGGTTATCCTTGCCGATTGTCGCGGTTGCATCCTTTAAATATGTATCAAGATAATCGGTTATATCAAAATATGCGCCCGAACGCGAGTTGCCCACATAGTCAAGCGCCCATTTTGCAACGAACGCAAGGTCAAAATACTCGCCCGCGCCTATCATTGTACTTAGCTTTTTGGTATACTGCGCCGCCGGCAGACAGTTTATCTTTACCGTTGCGTTAATCTTATCCTTAAGATAATCGTTCAAAGCCTCCTCTACGCTTACCACGTCCTTCTGCGCGTCCGCCATAAGATACCATTGGATTTCGTATGTGTCCTTCGGCACTGTGTTCGGGTCCTCCGTGACCTCCGCAGTCTTTCTGCCGCCGCAGCCCGAAAGCGCGCCGCACAGCATAACCGACGACATAAGCATTGCAATTACTTTTTTCATAACTTCTACCACCTTT
>ERZ1034917.1116-NODE-1116-length-18532-cov-3.805650_pt1 | contig 18532 bp, 17 predicted proteins | sample MGYA00520605_ERZ1034917 | MGnify/ENA primary metagenome ERZ1034917 (study PRJEB33766, sample SAMN09781784) | gut metagenome | biome: gut microbiome | host: Homo sapiens | place: Madagascar | study: EMG produced TPA metagenomics assembly of the PRJNA485056 data... | reverse complement strand
GCGCGAAATTGAAAACAAATTGAAAACGGATTATCCGGATGAATGGCAGGAAATACAGGAGTTGCGTAAGAACGATCGTGAAGCGGCGCCGGAAAAGATGAAAGAACTGATCGAAAAAGCCGGATTGGCGGAGCAGCCGAGTAAATAAGAACCGGAACGAAGAATCCCGCCGGGGATCCCACAATTGCCCCGGCGGAGAGGAGTAGAAGTTGATGTTTTTGCAGGGAAAAGGCGTTGTCAACAGTATTGTGATCGGTGGTGGCGCTGTCTGCGGATGCCGGTTACGGAAAAAAGGACGCAAAATTCAGGTTCTGCGGGCAGAAAGAAAAGAATACTCCGATGGTGCTTATTCACCGGCATTGGAAGAGATTTTGCGAGCTTTAGGGGGAGGGCAGGACAATATTATAATTGTTGCCGCTGCATTGCCGGGAGGGACTTTTTTTCGCATGACAACAGTGAAAATGCCACCTCGTGAGTTAGCTGGTGCTCTTGATTTTGAACTCGGCGAACATGTTTTACAACTGCCGGATCCGTATCGGATGCAGTTTACAAGTGAGCCGCATCCAGATCCGGAACTTGTGTATGCCAATGTTTCTGTCCTGCCAACTTCAGCATTCGAACCGATTGCTGCAGCATTCAGCGCAACACGAAATACGTTGGATGATTTTCTGCATCCTCTTCTGGCTTTGGATGCACAGACTGCCGAGGAGGGAATCTATTTGCCGGATATTGAACCGGAGTATTATTTCCAAAAACAAACTTTTCATGAAAATAATGAGGAGCCAGAGGTTTGTTTCGACCGAATCAATCAGAGGCTCCTTGATAAATATCATAATTGCGTTGAAGTAAGCGAACGTTGCCGCGTTGAAGAAAGAAGTTTCTTTTTCGATTACTTTACTGCAGTTTTTGTCGGAAATTATGTTCTGAATGGAGCGTGGCATACTCAGCGGCTGGGTTTGAATATTGTCCCGAAGTTATTACGGCCCAGGCGGTTGGTGATGCAATTCCGGATCATGGCGTTGTTATTGCTTCTGATCGTCGGGCTTTTCGCGGTAGATTTTCTCAGTCGCGGCAATTCCTTTAAAAATGAACTCGACGAAGTAAGTGGTGAAGTTTCCTCGGTACAATCGGAAATCGATTCTTTGACGCGTACTCAAAAAGCGCGGGATAAAGAGTATAAGGAAATGGCAAGAGTGCTTGCTTTGCGTACCGGGAATGCCAATTTATTGGAATATATGGCGCGGATTTCAGAACTTTTGCCTACTGATGTGCTGGTCAGTAATATGCAATGGAACGAAAATACGTTGGATATGAATTTGCAGACAGAGTCAGACAGTTTTGATGAATCACTGTTCCGGCGTTGTTTGCCCGGCTGGAAGGTGGCTAATTTTACTCAACGCCGTATGGGGGATACTTTATCAATTCTCAATGTTCGGTTGGAACGGGAAGCCGTAACGGAGGATAATGCAAAATGACTGAAGCAACTAAGCAATGGTTGAAGTCGCCCAAAGGGAAATTAACCGCAGCATTGACGGCAATGTTTCTGGCATGGATCTTCATGTTCTGGCAATTCAGCGACAGCTTAAGTGATTTCCTGCCCAGCAATGCCCGGATAAAAACATTGCAGACAACTCTCAAGACGTTACAGAATAAGGCAATTGAGTTGCGGGAAAAACAAAATGAATTTGATGCTATGGAAAAACAATACCGTGCATTGATTGCCAGTGCCTGGCGGGACAGCGAGGAAAATCCTGCTGAAACAATTTTACGCCGCAGAATTGAAAGTGCCGCATCTTCAAGCGAAATCAAATTGTCTGGAATTGGTTCAGGAAGAATCACCCGGATGAATAACGAACTTTTTTTTATTGATGTTGATGTATCGTGGATGGATACACTTGAAAATTCCGCAAGATTTTTAAAGGCGTTGGAAGAAGGCGAAAAAACTGTCTTCTGGCGTCAGCTTTCTTTGCGGCCGATGATGATGCAGGAAGAGCAGAAAATCAACTGTTCCGGCGCTGTTCGGATCATTGTTTTTGATGGAATTGAGAAAAATGTGCAGCCCGGAGAAAGGAGCGCTGGATAATGCGGATGCTTCTGATTGTGGTTAATATTCTGTTGGCATGCTACCTTGCATACGGTGCATTCACCTTTTTCGGCGGAAGCACTTCTGATGAACCTGTTTATACCGTAAAAACACGGACAGAAAAAAAAGTTACCGAGAAAAATACTCCCAGAAAAGTTGAAATTACTCCTTTTACCGGGGATGCTGTTGCCGTGATTTCGACACAGAATATTTTTGATTCTTCCCGTTGTTCGGCTGTTTCTTCATTGCGGGATCGAGCGGCTCAAGTTACCATGACTCTGGTAGGGACTTTTCAGGTTGACGAGGATATCGGTGCGATTATTCTTATGAAACAGCGAAGCAATGAACGACGGGAAGGCCCTCCTGTTCCCGGTGAACCACCACCAGCTCCCCCTGTTCCTCCAAACGCGGCAAAGGCAAGTACTTCGCGAGCTTCCACCAGAAACGGAAGCAATCGATCACGCTTTGGAACATCCCGGTGGAACTCTCAGAATAACCGCTCTGCGACTGCTTCTACAGAGGGAAATACAACTACTTATAAACAGTATATCCGCAAAGGTGAACGGTTGGAAAATGGATATGTCTTAGCGGAAGTAACACGCAGCAGTGTTACTTTGACGCGTGGCAATGAAAAGCTGGAATTGGAAATACAGGACGCATCTGTAAATGCGCCAGCAACTGTTGCGGCGAATGCAAATGCTGCCAGGCAGAACCAGCGCGGTCAGCGTAACGGTATGCAGGAATTTGTGCGGATTATGGATAGAATGCAGAGAATGCAGAACGCACAAATGCTTGGTGTAATGCGTACGTTGCAGAATAACAACAATAATAACAATCGAAACAGCCGGAGCCGGAATACTAACAGCAATAATAACAATAATTCCGGTGGCCGCATGGGGGGCTTTGGTGGCGGTCCCCCTGGCCCGGGCGGAGGGCCGCGATGAGAAAGTCTGGTAGTAAGTACAAAATATAGCAGGGATAGTAGGATTTACCATTATGAAACGATTATTGATGCTGAAGCCGTGGGAGCATGTTGTATTAAGCAGTGCGATGATGTTATTATTGTCATCCTGCACCTGGCTGAATGAAGAAACGGAAGAGCCCAAGGGCAAAAATTATGATTTTCTGAAGACTTTAGACGGAGAGGAGACGCCGGCAGTTCGGGAAAGTATGGAGCAGGAAAATGTAACATCACCCGAGTTGGAACGCAACGAAGAGCTGGAAAAACTGATTGCCGACGAGGCAACAACTGGCGGTAAAAAGGTCGATGTCGCTTCAGAAAATGTTTCCGCAACGGCAACAGAAAGTACTACGGCAGCTCGTTTTTATGAAGATTACATCCTGATGGACGGGGATGAAGAATTGGCTGTTTCGTTGGTGTTTAACAGTGCCCCGCTTTTAGATGTCTTGCCCGCGTTTGCCGACGTTCTTGGTTTTAATTATTTGATTGACAGCGATCTGAAAGGTGTGGTAACGCTCAACATCAATTCCATGATGACCAAACGGGAATTATGGGAAACTTTTGATAAAATGCTTAACCTTGCCGGCGCCGGCGTCGTGATTGAGAACCAGCTTTTCCGGATTGTATCTTTGAGTAAACTGCCGATGCAGCCGGATCTGCGCATTGGCGGCGGCAACAGCAGCGAAGTCTTTTGTTATGCTTTAAAAAATGAACTTGCAGCCAACGCTGTCACACAGATAAAACCTTTTATGGGGAAAGATGCAGTAGCGGTGCCATTGACGACTCCCAATGCAATCCTGATCAGTGACGACAGCAGTAATATTGTGAAATTAAGTCAACTTCTGGAAATTATTGATCAGAGCGGCAAACAGAATTGGCAGAAGGTTGTCTTGCCGTGCCGGAATACGCTTCCGTCAAAAATCAGTGAAGAATTAACGGCAGTTCTGCCGGTTTTGGGGTTGAATGTCATGTCTGTGGAGGACAAAGTAGAACAACCCGGCTCTGTACTTCTTAACGGAATTGATCGGCTGCAGCTGATTGTTGCGTCTGCTGCGACAGAAGAAGCCATCAATATGATTAAACAGTGGGTTGCCATTCTGGATTCTGTTGATGCTTCGACTCAGGAGCAGTTGTATGTTTACAAAGTTGCTCATGGAAAGGCCAGTGAGTTGGCTGAGGCGCTTTCAGTTGTGTTTCAAACCCAGGGAACCAGCTACAGCATCGATACTTCGACTGGCAACAGCCGTACCGATTCAGTTAATGCTGTAGTTAGTCGCAACAGCAGCAGTTCTGATGTTCCCAGCAATACAGAAATTGACCAGAAAAGCAGCGTCTTTGAAACTCCTGTTCGTGTCTTTGCTAACGGGGTGTACAATACATTGACAATTCGGACTACCCCACGGACATATGCGATGATCAAAGCTTTACTTGATCGCCTTGATGCAGTTCCGGCACAGGTTTTACTTCAGGTGCTTGTTGTAGAGGTTACTCTGACTGATTCGACTCAGTTTGGACTGGAATTTTCCTATAAAGGATCCGGTAAAGTTGATACCATCAGCCAGACGAATTATAAAAATCTGAATCCGGGGGAAGGCACCGATACCGGGTTCAGTTTCCTGATGACTGACCCGGACAGTCCGGATGATACTTTTGCGTATTTGCGTGCCCTTGCCGGAAATAACACGATAAAGGTGATTTCCAGCCCGCAGTTGCTGGTGCGCAGCAATACAGAAGCGAAAATTTCCGTAGGAACTCGTGTGCCGGTTTTGAATGCGGTTATTACCGATACTGCGTCAACAATGGATAACTCCCTGAAGTCCAGTATCGATTACCTCGATACCGGTATTATTTTGAATATTACACCACAAATCACCAGCACAGAGCTGATTTCTCTGGACGTTGAGCAAACTCTTTCTGATGCCGTGAGCAATACTGTCAGCACAATTGATTCGCCGATGATTAACGAACGTGTGGTTCAGACTTCCATGACCATTGCCAACGGTAGAACAATGATTATCGGAGGGTTGATCCAGGAAAAGATTAATGATGATTTACAGACCGTTCCGATTTTAAGTGATATTCCATTTCTTAACCGCCTGGTCGGTGATACAGACCGTTCCGTTGAGCGATCGGAAATTCTGGTCATGATTACCGGTTATATTATTAATGAACAAAGTCCGGTGCAGGATATGTTGAAGCGCTACGATGAGGCATTGCAGTCGATCAATGAATTTGAAGATCGCCGTTTGGCACGGAGACAGGAAAAGAATGAACTTGAGGTCAGTGACGAGGCTCCTGAAGTTATGGAGTTGAGCGCTGAAGTCGATTCCGGAGAGGAAAAATGACGGTAGCGGAAACAACTTATTCCGAATCTCTTGCAAGGCTGCGGGCTGTCTTGAAGGAACGCTGCCCGGATTATCCGGACGATTGGACGACTCCGGAAGAGGCACGGAATGCCGACCGCAGATTGTTGGAAGAGGGGATTTGTACTGATGCAGAGCTTGTCGCACTTTATGGAAAATGTTTCAATCTGGAATGTGTAGATGAGGATGCTGTCGGGATCCCAGAAGAATTTCCCGGATTATCAGAAGTATATTGTAATGCAAATACCTGTCTCCCTTTGGAATGGGATGAGGAAACGGTATCATTGCTGATTGCCGATCCATACCAGATTGAACAACATCGGTTCTTGTTCCGCAAGGAGTTACAGAAAAAAGTTGTTTTTTTTCTGGCGCGACGTACCTTTTTGGAGCGTATGCTCAGCAAAATTTCCGCACAGGACAAGGAAAGCGACATGCTCAATGCCGGCGCGGAAGACGAAGATACTCTGCGTACTCTGGCTGGAGAAGCAAGAATTGTCCGGCTGGTTAACGATATTTTTACTCGCGCCATTGAATTGGGTGCAAGCGATATTCACATCGAACCCGGAGAAGAAAATGTTTCTGTACGTTGCCGGGTGGATGGCGTATTGACAGAGATCCTGAATTGTCCCTTGTCGCAGTTCCCGGCGATTGCGTCGCGCATTAAACTGATCGGTGGGTTGAATATTGCTGAAAGTCGTTTGCCGCAGGATGGGCGTACGACGTTTCAACTTGGGCGGATGGAGCTGGATATGCGTATCAGCACAATTCCAATTCTGACTGGCGAAAGTATTGTATTGCGTTTGTTGAACAAGGAAGCAATTCGGTTCGATTTGAAAAATCTCGGGTTGAGCGATGCTGATTTTCAGCGTTTTTCCCGGCTTGTGGAGCTGCCGCATGGCATTATTCTTGTCGTCGGCCCTACGGGAAGCGGAAAAACGACTACCCTTTACAGCGCAATCAATAAATTAAATGACCAGAAGCGTAAAATTATTACAATTGAAGATCCGGTGGAGTATCAGACACCCGGTCTTTGCCAGATGCAGGTAAATGCCAAAATCGGCGTTACTTTTGCTGCTGGATTGCGTCACATTGTCCGGCAGGACCCCGACGTCATCCTTGTTGGTGAGATTCGTGACCGTGAAACTGCGGATATTGCCATCAACGCAGCGCTGACTGGGCATCTGGTGCTCAGTACCCTGCATACCAACGATGCCGTTGGGGCAATTACTCGATTGATTGATATGGGGGTAGAAAGTTTTCTGGTTGCGTCTGCCTTGTATGGTGTACTGTCTCAGCGTCTGGTCCGGAAAATCTGTTCGGTATGTCACGGATCCGGGCGCGACAGCGGCGGCAATCGCTGCCGTCATTGTAATGGAACCGGATACAAAGGGCGTTGCGGGATTTTTGAGTTGCTGACAATGAATGACGAAATGCGCAGTGCGGTAAACAGCAACCTGCCTAGTTCTGAGTTAGAAGCTCTTGCCATCAAACATGGCATGGTTACCTTGCAGCAGGATGGGGAACGAAAGGTTCGCGACGGGATTACTACAGCTGAAGAACTGGCACGTTCCACTGCGGAGTTGTAAGGCGGAGAAACAACGACGATGGCTCTTTATAAGTACATTGCTGCAACTCGAGGTGAAGCCCCGCGGGAATTGCTGATAGAAGCGGACAACCCGACGGAAGCTTTGGGGAAATTACGCAGTTTGAAAATGGTGCCAATTCGTGCTCTTGGCGAAGTCGGCGAAGAGGATGGCAAATTCAAATTAACGTTGACTCGCAGTAAAATCAATGTTTTTGAATTTACCCGCCAACTGTCTCCATTGCTTGATTCGTATATTCCTTTGGAACGGGCATTGAATATTATTGCTGACAGTTCTCCGGAGGGAGAACAACGGCAGTTTGTGACTTCGTTGCGCCAAGGGTTGCACGAAGGGAAAAAATTTTCTCAATTGGTACGTTCTCATGGACGGTTGTTTCCCGGTTATTATGCCAATTTGATTGAAACCGGTGAAGAAACCGGCTGCCTGCCGGAAGTGACCAGACAGCTTTACGGTTTTATGGAAGAAAGCAAGAATTTGCGGGATTTCATTATTTCAAGTTCAATTTATCCATTGGCGGTATTGGCGATTACTCTGATTGTGACGGTGGTGCTGTTTACGGTTTTTGTGCCGAAATTTGCAAAAGTTTTTCTGGATATGGGGAAACAATTGCCGTTTTCTATTGAATTTTTAATGACAGTAAGCCATATTTGCCTGCATGCACTGTGGCTTGTGCCTTTGCTTGCCGCGGCAATTTATACAATTCTTCTCATGGTATATGGCAAAGAAGGGTTGGCTGAACGGTACGCGGATTTTTTGACAAAAATCCCACTGCTGGGTAGAATTATGGTTGATTTGGATATGTGCAAATATATTCGTACTCTTTCGATTTTGATTACCAACCATGTGGAAATCATTCGTACAGTGGGAATTGCAGGAAAGGTGATTCAGAATCGCAAAGTGCGGCACAGTTTTGAACATCTGGATCGGAAGCTGAAGGCTGGAGAAAAACTTTCGGCAACCTTGACTGGAAATGAATATGTGCCCAGAAGCATGGTCGCCATGCTCCGTGTGGGGGAAGAAACCGGTAGTGTCGGGGAAATGTTGCAGCGAATTGCTGGAAATCTGGAAACCGATACACGTCTGAAAATTAAACGGTTGCTCAGCCTTTTTGAGCCGGCGATCATCGTCTTCCTGGCGTTGATGGTTCTGACTGTGGTTGTGGCAATCTTTGTGGCTATGATGGAAATGAACTCAATTAATACGGGAGGAAGTTCAATATGAGAAAGTTGAAACAAAACAAACAGAGAAACTTCACACTGATTGAAGTTGTCGTCGTCATCATTATTCTGGTGACGCTCGCCAGTATCGCAACGCCGATGTATCTCAATTATATCAAGAAGGCGAATGCCGGCGCTGCCAAAACACAGATCAAATTGATCGAAAGTGCTTTAACCGGTTATCGACTTGATGTTGGCGATTACCCGGATTCTGCAACCGGGTTGCGGGCCCTGGTTGAAAATGTTGACAACAATGAGAAGTGGAGTGGCCCCTATATTGAACCCAATGTTCCGAAAGATCCCTGGGGAAACGATTACGTATACGTTTATCCCGGCGAACACAAGGAGTTCGACCTGATGAGTTATGGTTCTGACGGCCAGCTCGGCGGAACCGGAGAAAAGGCAGATATCGTCAATTGGGAATAAGCGGCTGAAAAATGCGGAAACGTCGGGGAGACTTTACCCTTGTCGAGCTGGTGGCGGTGCTGGTGATTATGGCACTGTTATCAGGGATTGCAGTTGTGACATTGCGTGGGGAATCTCCGGCCCAGCAGTTGCAGCGGGTGGCAATGGAATTTCAGGCTTTTTGTGCCAGAGCCCGTTTCCAGGCAATGGAAATGAGCTCTGATCGGGTTGTTTATTACAGTCCGCAGGAACGGCTTTTTGAAGTTTTGGAACCCGAAGCGGAAGCTGCAAGCGATGTCGTCAGGTTAAATGAAGAGATACGGGATCCTTCGGTTTTGACTTGGGTAATGCCGGAAGAGTTTGTTTGCAGGGAGGCGGAAGACGCGGAGGAGACACCATCGGGTAGACTGGCTGTTTTCCGTTTTTTCCCGGACGGCGGCGCATCAGGGCAGCGCAAAATGATCTTCCGCTACAAAAATTTGACGAAAGTTGTCGAAATCGGTATGTTGACCGGTGTGTCCAGAATACGAGATGCTAATGACGAGGAAATTGGGGTGCGGTAATCAATGTTTGTTCTGGCAAAAAGATCGTTTACTTTAATTGAAGTCGTTGTGGCATTGGCGATTCTGTCACTTTCTATTGTCGGGCTGTTGCAGCTTCTGTCCGTATCCCAGAAAAACGTGGCAAAAGCGCAGGAACAATGGCGGCAAATGCATATTTTGTCCCAGGCAATCGAGTATTATCTGCTTCAGGGGGAATCTGCATCTGCGCCGGACGTGGAATTTTTCCCTTATGAAGATTACCGCGTAGATGTCAGTTATGATGATGCGGAAGGAATCCCCGATGAATTTAACAACATTGAGGGGCAACTGCCGTTACGGCAATGTAAATTTGAGTTGATTCGTTTACGCGATCGCCAGGTTGTAGATACGATTATTATCGATCGTGTCGATTACGATAGCGCTGAGGTGACGGAGTCGTTACAATGAAAAGTCGGCCTTTTACCTTAGTCGAATTGATCGTCGCAATCAGCATAATGGCGGTGATCGGGGGATTGCTTGGAACGATCAGCGCTACATTCTATAATGCTTGGAGCCGGACAAGTCGAGTTGTTCAACGGCTGGATGCTTATCAGTCCATTGACCGGATTGCGGAAAATCTGATGCGCAATATTGTTCCTTTCGAATGGTACGATGACTCTGATACTGCGTATCCAGTCTTTCACGGCGAAAAAGATCAGTTGCTTTTTGTCGCTCTGCAGCGCAGTTATGCGAAAAATGAAGGTGGGTTGCGTTTTGTCCGGTTGCGGGTGGAAGACAGTACGTTGTATGCAGATTATTCTACAATCCCGAGTATGTTGCCATGGGAGGATGAAAACGACTGGAACTATGAAAGCGAACCTCTGGCGGAACAGGTAAAAGAAATTTCTTTTCTCTATGCCGATTTTGACTCTGATGACAGCAGTCAATTGACGTGGGAAGATACTTGGAGCTATGAGGAACATACGGTTATGCCGCTTGCCGTTCAGTTGACCGTTGAATTTGAAGATGGAACGACAGAGGTGTGGTTGCGGCGGACAGCTGGAAGCGGGGCATTCAGTACTTACGGACTTCGTGAAGAATCATTATCAGAAGAGTTTTGACAAAACATATGATGAATTGGCGTGACTGGATTAAAAAACGGATATCTTCTGCGACAGCAAAAGACGGCGAAGATGGTGTGGCATTGGTTGCTGTACTGGTAGTGATTTTTTCTGCAGGAATGGTATTGGCTGTGGTAATGGCCATGTCTCAGCGTTTGACTATTGAAATGCACGGGCAGCTGCAGCTCCAACGCTCCATTTATACCCTTGAAGGCGCAGCCAACCGGATTGTTTTTCTCTTAGCAGCGGATCGCAGTGTTTATCCTGATTCAACTCCCGGAGATATTGACTACAGTGAATATGAAACTGATCGCTATATGTCTGACGCTGTCGAGCATACGATCGATTACTACGGTACGGAAATCAAATTTGCCATTTATGATGCAGTATCCGGCAGCGATTTTTCAGAAAACGGATATTCCGACTCTTTTACCATGTTGAAAGCCGCTGAACTTGAGGAGAGTGAGTACACAGAGCTGGTTGATCGGGTTGAGGCTCAAGTTACCGATTATATTGATTCCAATGACGATCTTTCTACCGATGGTGCCGAGTATGCAGAGTATGAAGAAAATGATATGTCGCCATTGCCGCGCAACGGTCCGATTCAATTCCGGGAAGAGTTGGCATGGATTCCTGAATTTTCTACCCTTCTCGGTGCGGATGCCGATGGCCGTTATACTGCCTGCCGGTTGATTCCACCTTATGATATGGATAACTTGACCGGAACTCCGAATTTCTTTACTGCTTCTCCATTATTGATTGAGCAGTACTGCAACTTTGATGACGACTCCTATGTGCAGGAAGTTCTGGAGGCACGGCAGAAATGGATTACAGAACGGGAATCTCTTTCTGACCAGTTGGACGTGGATGTTTACAACAGTATTCGGGAAAATTTTTCCTGGGAAGAGTCCGGTTACTATACTGTTGTAATCAGAGACGGCTCCGGCCCGAATCGTCCGAGCCGGAGATTGTCATTTTCATTTCCTGCCATCGAAATTGGTGGCGCGGATGATGGAGTAATCACTTACCTGGAATGGTTCTGGTTTTAGCCAAACTATTCTGGTTTTTGGGTTAAAACCAGAGCAGAACTGATACCATCTTCAAAGTCTTTGACGTTTTGGAGGGTAATATCACTGATATTGGTTAACGCCTCTACTGTAAAAAACGCCTGATGGCTGGTGACCAGAACATTGGGAAAAGTCAGCAACCGAGCCAGAATATCGTCAGCAATTCCCCCGGCAGAGTTGTCTTCAAAGAAGTAGCCCGCCTCTTCTTCGTAAACATCTAATGCTGCCCCGGAAAGCTTTCTGGCTTTCAGTGCGTCAATCAGGGCAGAAGTATCAATCAGTTTGCCGCGGCTGGTATTGACCAGCATAACCCCTTTTTTCATCTGAGCGATCGTGGAATGATTGATCATGTGCATATTTTCTGGAGAAAGCGGACAGTGGAGGGAAATAATATCGCTCTTTTCAAAGATTTCAGTTAATGGAACATAAGTGCAGAGTTTTCTATCTTTGAGATCCTGATTTTCAAACGGATCATAGGCCAACACATTCATGCCGAAGCCTTGCAGGAGTTCAATAAAGGTTTTGCCAATTTTTCCTGTACCGATAACTCCGATGGTTTTCTGGTAAAGATCAAAGCCAAGAAGACCATTGATGGTGAAATTTCCGTCCCGGACTCGATTGTATGCTTTGGGCAGGTGCCGGTTCAACGCCAGAATCAGACCCAGTGTATATTCGGCAACTGCATGAGGTGAATATGCTGGAACGCGGGCAACAGTGATGCCGTGAGCATTGGCTGCATTGAGATCCACATTGTTGAAGCCTGCACAGCGCATGACAATCAATTTGATTCCGAGTTCGGCAAGTTTGTTGACAACTTCTGTCGATACATCGTCATTGACAAAAGCACAGACGGCGTCGAATCCTTTTGCCAAAGCTGCGGAATCGGGATTTAACCGTGATTCAAAGTAATGGATGATAAAGTTGTGTTTTTGGTTCGCAATGTCAAAAAACTGGCGGTCATAAGGTTTCGTGTCAAAAAAAGCAATTTGTGTTTTTTTCATTTGTTCAATCTCCTCTTTTTTGAGCTTCGTGTAAAGGAATATAGCATCATATTGCCAAAAAAAAGTTCTGAAACATTTTTTTTACAGAGAAGTAATCAAAAATCGACCTGCATGTTTGTTCCAGGACAGGGTTGCACTCCGTCAGCAAGTAGCGAGGTTATGCTCTGAGTCCGAGAAGTTTTTCGACTTCTTCGGCATCATCAAAGTGATGTTTGACCCCTTCAATTTCCTGATAATTTTCATGCCCTTTGCCAGCGCAAAGCACAGAGTCACCCGCAGTGGCAAGAGATACTGCCAGGGCCAGTGCTTTACGTCGATCCGGTTCAACGTGAAAATTACACCCAATTGGCAATCCAGGAAGAATTTCTGCAATAATATCATTCGGTTTTTCAAAACGCGGGTTATCACTGGTGATAATCACAATGTTTGATTTTTCCGCCGCCGCTGCTGCCATGCGCGGCCGTTTGGTTTTGTCCCGATTTCCGCCACAACCGAAAACCGTGATAATCCGCTCAGGCGTAATTGTCCGGAGAATTGACAGAACATTGGAAAGAGCATCATCGGTATGGGCATAGTCGATATAAAAGTTAACACCGTTGGGAGCGGTAATTTTTTGCAATCTGCCCGGAACCTGGAATGGCTCTGCCAGAATGGCGCGGATTTGATCCGGGGTGGCAAGGTTCGATTTTACCAGATCCAGAATCACTCCACATAAATTATAGATATTGTGTGCTCCGATTAGATGCGTGGTAAAATTTTCCAGGTTACAGTCGATATTGAGTGTAAATTCGCTCCCTTCCGGGCCAAGTCGATTGATTCGGAAGATGGAGTCGCATTCCGGGTTTTGCCCGAACGTAATCAAACGGTTACCAAATTCGGTGCGGAATTCTCTTGCTAAACGGCTGCCATAGGGGTCGTCTCCATTAATAATCGCAATACCATCAGGGGCGACGTGATCTTTAAAAAGCAATTGTTTGGCAAGGTAGTAATTTTCCATATCTTTGTGGTAATCGAGATGGTCGCCAGTCAAATTCGTAAAGATTGCTCCTTTGAATTGCAAATTACCGAAACGCTTCTGCGATAAAGAATGGCTGGAAGCTTCCATCACAGCACAGTCGCATCCATTGTCACGCATGGTGCGCAGATATTGCTGCAACGTCAGTGCTTCAGGGGTGGTACGGTCTGCTGCGATACTGCTTCCGTCGCCGGGACGGTATTCAATTGTGGAGAGTAAGCCGGGGGTATGGCCAGTTCGAGAAAGAAAACGTTCCAGAAGATATACCGTTGTCGTTTTCCCGTTTGTGCCGGTTACCGCATGAATGGGCATTTCCCTGCCGGGAAAGCCGCAAAGCGCTGCGGCAAGTTCAGCATACGCCGCATAATCATCCGAAACACGCCAGTAGACGATATCTTTTGCTCTGGGAAAGGGAAGTTCTCCTGCAAAGACAATAGCGATTGCCCCTTTTTGGATTGCGTCAGAGATGTACCGTTTCCCATCGCAATTTGTTCCGGAAATGGCCACAAAAACTGATCCGGGAATTACCTGTCGGGAATCGTTGGTAATGGTCGTAACTTTTGCATTTTGCTCTTGCTTTGAATCATCTATTAAAAGCGGCAAAATAGCATTCCGGAGTTCGGTAAGTGTACAGGAATTTGTCTTCATAAGTTTAGTAACACCTCCAGCCCGATGGAGCGCGAGGCCTTGAGAAAGACCGTGTCTCCTTGTTTGGTCAGAAAGGCGAGGGGCTTTTTCGCACATTCCGCATCTTTAACACTAATCCAGTGAAAAGGAATATTGTCAAGTTTTTGCATCGCTTGTGCAAAGGCATTTCCCACCAGCACAGTACGCACATCCGGGAATAGCCGCGTAACCAGCTGCAGAATTTCTTTGTGTCCTGCCATTTCATATTCGCCTAATTCGCACATGTCTCCAAGAACCAGAATCCATTTTTGATGATCAATAAACTCCGCTAAATGTTCCAAAGCTGCTTTCATACTTGCCGGATTTGCGTTATAAGCATCATTCACGAATGTTATATCGTTCAACCTGGTAATTGCCATACGCATTCCGGGCAATTGCGTTTGCTCCAGGCCGGTAATAATGGTTTTTGCTGAAATTCCGAAATGCCAGGCAACGGCTGCTGCAGCGGCGGCATTCAACGCTTGATGTTGTCCAGTTAATTGCCAATTTACTGTGTATTCCGTGCCGTCAGGAAACGCAAGGATAAAGGAACTGCCGGTTAAATTCCCTGACAGGTATTCAGCTCCGAAATCCGATTCACTTTTTAATGGCCCGAAAGTAAGAATTTTTCGGCCATTTGCCATTTCACGGAGAATATGGCTTTCCGGTGCCAGGAGGGGAAGAACTGCACAGCCATTTTGAGGAAGTGCACGAAAGATTTCACCTTTTTCTGTGGCAACTCCAGCCAGAGATTTCAATTTTTCCAGATGGCATGGTGCAATCGAATTTACCACCGAGCATTGCGGTTGGGCCATCGTTGCCAGCGGTGCAATTTCTCCGGGGCTGTTGGTCCCCATTTCGATTACTGCGTATTTCGTTACCGGGGAAAGACGGAATAAATTTTGAACAACCCCGATTTGATTGTTGGTGTTTCCTTCGGTTGCAACAACTTCTTCGAGAGACGCCGCCGCAATGAAGATGGCACGCAGCATCTCTTTTACACTGGTTTTCCCGACGCTTCCGGTAACTCCGGCGACCATTACGTTCGGGAATTTTTCTCTATATAAAGTCCCAATTGTCTGATAGGCCCGTAATGTATCCGGGACTAAGAGAAGGGGAAAGTCGGGGTATTGGTTCACCAAATCAGTTCTGTTCGCATTGATGATTGCGCAGAAGTTTCCTGCCTTTCGTGCGGCATCCAGAAAATCGTGTCCGTCAAACCGTTCTCCTTTGAGCGCCAGAAAGACTCCGCCAAGGTTGGGAATCCGGGAATCCGTTTGCGGAAGAGGCAATGTTTCCGGGCAGACATCCGGTGCGATGTTTTGCCATGTGCCGGCAATGCGTTCCAGAAATGCCGCTACGGAAAAACAACGATCGGGCGAAGATGTCATTTATTCAGTACCTTTCGGAAGTATTCAATTGTCGGCAGAAGACCGTCAATCAAGGGCGTCTGCGGTTCCCAGTGAAGAAGTTCTTTTGCCTTTGTAATATCTGGTTTCCGTTTGGTGGGATCATCAGCGGGAAGGGGACGGAAAACGATTTTTGACGAGGAGCCGGTCAGCCTCAGAATTTCCCCAGCTAATTCCAGCATGGTAAATTCCCCCGGATTGCCAAGGTTGATCGGCCCGCTTTCCGCAAAAGGAAGTGCCATGGTTCGAATTAACGCTTCCACCAGATCATCGACATAACAGAAGCTTCTGGTCTGATTGCCGGTCCCGTAAATGGTAATATCTTCTCCATTAAGTGCCTGAACAATGAAGTTGCTGACGACTCGGCCATCATTCGGCAACATCCGCGGCCCGTAAGTGTTGAAGATACGTACAACCTTCGTATCCACTCCTCCCTGGCGACGATAGTCAAAAAAGAGAGTTTCCGCACAGCGTTTCCCTTCGTCGTAACAGCTGCGCGTTCCGATACAATTGACGTTCCCCCAGTAAGATTCTGTTTGGGGATGTACTTGAGGATCGCCGTAGACTTCTGAAGTTGATGCCTGCAATACCGGAATTTTTAATCTGGAGGCAAGATCCAGCATATTGATCGCTCCCATCACGCAGGTTTTTGTCGTGTGGATGGGATCGTTTTGGTAATGCACTGGAGACGCCGGGCAGGCAAGATTGAAGATCGCATCGACTTCGACAGTCAAAGGAATGGTGATGTCATGGCGGATCAATTCAAAATCCGGATGCGAAAGCAGATGCCGGATGTTATTTTTGCTGCCCGTATAGAAGTTATCGACGCAAATGACATCATTTCCCAGTTTAAGCAATTTTTCACACAGATGCGATCCGATGAATCCTCCTCCACCTGTTACCAGAATGGTCTTTTTTTTCATATCCAGCTACCCCCGGAAACATTCAATTGCATCGTTAATTTTCTGAGCGGACCAGCTCATATACTTTGTCGCCGCGGAAGACGATACGGATGGTTTGCTGGTCATCAACAAAATAAAGCCAGCTTGAATTCTGCAGCGAAGGTGTCCGGCTGGCAATCGGATAGCCACAAGTCAGCAGCACTTCTTCTCCAGTCATTCCCGGCATGACTACGCCCTTCTTGATTTTTTCGACGGTTTCGGGGGAATACGGCGCAAGCAGCTCTTCCGGGGGAGTCAAAGTGAAAGTTTGGCGCAGGTATTGTTCGACCGGCATCATCATTTCACTGTTGTCATAAAGAATCCGGTAACTGTCTCCCTCTGCATCAGTAAAGTTGATTTCTTCATTGGTAACAGAGGTGAAAAATACTTCTGTTCCAATCGGAAGGATCTTTCCCCGTTGGATGTTGCGACTGCTGATCGCTTCGGGATTATTGACCCACAGATTGCAGCGGGTATAAATATGTCCATCCACAGGCTGTTGGAAAACCTCTGCGGCGATGACTTCACGGGCACATCCGGACATGGCGAGACCCGCCGGAATCAGTACAGCTGCAGAAAGAAAATATGTAAAAAGTTTTTTTCGTCCATTCATAGTCAAGTGGCTCCTGATAATGTTTACCTTCCTGTCATAAGTATACACCGTTTCCCGCCCGTAGACAAATCAGATCGAATGAATCTTTGCAAGAAAAAAGCGGCGAATCCGATTTATCGGGCTTCGCCGCTCAAGTCCAATGTGTTTTGCCTGATCCCGAAGGATTACAGAAACACTTCGTCAAGATTGACTTTGGACTTCGCTTCCAGGGAAATCAAGGTTTTGGCATGAATAATGCCGTTGAGATCGCGGGTCAATTTCCCTGCGACAATTTCTGACAGCTCTGCATAAGTTTTCACACGGATCATCACGACCAGGTCGTATTCTCCGGCAACAGCGTAAACTTCACTGACACCGTTGATTTTCATGAGCCCGTCGATAACCTGACGCAACAGCGGCCGTTCAACATTCACCAAGACAATTCCGTTAACCATAATGTACCCTTTCATTTCAAGATTGGTTTATGATTGCACTGAGACACGGCTGAAAGCGTGTATCTGTCTCTGTTTTTTACAATACATAACGCATCAGGCTTGTCAAGGCGAAAAAAACGAATTTTTTTTATAATTCCCAATGGTTGAAAAAAGGTTGTCTGGCAAAATTTAGACAATACTGGACAATAGCGGGCAGAACGGCAATTCTGCTCGGTTCATGCTTTATTTTCCAGATAACGGACTGCGTCCAATGCCGCCATACAGCCAGTTCCGGCAGCGCTGATCGCCTGTCGATATCGGGGATCAGCACAGTCGCCACAGAGGAATACTCCTTTGAGGTTTGATTCCTGAGTCCGGCCGCGTGGAACAAGGAATCCTGCCGGATCCATTTCCAGAATACCTTCAAACAGTTCCGTGCGGGGTGTGTGTCCGAGGGCAATGAAGCAGGCGTCGCAAGGCAGCTTTTCTTCGCTGTGATCATTGACGTCCTGCACGACAATTCCAGCAAGTTTGTCGTCTCCATACATATCGCAGACAACACGATCCCAGTGAAATTCGATTTTGGGATTTGCCAGAGCCCGTTCTGCCATAATTTTGGAGGCTCGCAACTCTTTTCTCCGATGAATCACCATTACTTTCTGAGCAAACGCAGTCAGGAATGTTGCTTCTTCCATAGCGGAATCGCCTCCGCCGACCACAGCAACAATTTTATTTTTATAGAAGGGACCATCGCAAGTGGCACAATAAGATACCCCCCTGGCTTTGTACGTTTCTTCTGCCGCGATACCCAGTGGACGGGGAGCTGCGCCAGTAGCGATAATCAGGGCTTCGCATTCGAGGACTGTCCCGGATTCCAGCGTCACCTTCTGGATTCCGCCGTCGGTGAGTGCAACAGAAGCGACACTTTCGTATTCCACTTTTGCCCCGAATTTCTCTGCCTGCTCCTGCATCCGGTTCATCAACTCAAATCCGTTCAGGCCGTCGGGGAAACCAGGAAAATTTTCGATTTCACTGGTTTGCGTCAACAGGCCGCCGGGTTGATTGCCCGTCAATAACAGCGGCGCCATTTCTGAGCGTGCCGCATAAAGTGCCGCGGTACAGCCAGCAGGAC
>ERZ1034917.1109-NODE-1109-length-18640-cov-10.191122_pt1 | contig 18640 bp, 14 predicted proteins | sample MGYA00520605_ERZ1034917 | MGnify/ENA primary metagenome ERZ1034917 (study PRJEB33766, sample SAMN09781784) | gut metagenome | biome: gut microbiome | host: Homo sapiens | place: Madagascar | study: EMG produced TPA metagenomics assembly of the PRJNA485056 data... | reverse complement strand
CCCTGATCCAGCACCATGCGCAGGAAAAGCGGCTTGTTGTTCAGGAAGAGCCGGTCGCCCTCCACATGGATCTTCCGCAATCCGCCGTAGCTTTCGACCCGGTCGAGCAGCTCGCCGGAGGCATTCTTCACTTCAAAGACGATCGTGTACAGGAACGGGTCCTCCGGGCTCCACGCACGCGGTTCCGGCACCGTGACCGAAAACGGCCCCCACGCCGAAGCCGACACCGTCTCCGCCGCAACTTCGCGGCCCTCCGCCAGAATCCGCACGGTCAGCGTATTGCCGGGGCGCTCCTCAAAATACTCCGGCAGGAAACCGAACGCCCCCCGGTCGAACTCCGGCACGATCCGGCATTTCTTCAATCCCTGCATTCCGGCGGCTTCGAGCCAGACGGTCTGCCAGATGCCGGTCACGCGGGTGTAGCTGCATCCGCACGACTGGAATTTCGGGCACTGCTTGCCGAAAGGCTGGACGAAACTGCGCTGGTCGTCGAGCACATGAACGACCAGATTATAGCTTTTTCCAGCCTCCACATGCCGGGTCAGGTCGACGGTAAAGGAGATGCTGCCGCCGGAGTGACGGCCGACTTCGACGCCGTCCAGATAGATCACGGCGGTGTAATCGACCGCGCCGAAGTGGAGCAGAATCCGCCTGCCGTTCCATGCGACGGGAATTTCCAGCGCGCGCTGGTAGAACATGCTTTCGATGAAGTCGGTATGGCCGACGCCGGAGAGCGGGCTTTCCGGGCAGAACGGCACGGTGATTTTTCCTGCAAAACCGGTGGAATTCTGCAGGCCGCGTTCGATTCCGGACTTGCCGAAATCAAATTCATAGCTCCACTCTCCGTTCAGGTTGACCCAATCAGGACGGTAAAACTGCATTTTCGGGTGTTCGGGACGCGGAATCGACATAATCGGCCTCATTCCTTTTTGGTTGTTTCAGGTTCGTGCTATTAGTATAGCACGTTTTTTCCGTCGGAGAATGCTGATTCTGATCGAAATGATGTATAAAATTATCATTTTACGAAAAATCAAGCACCTTTTCCAGCAGCGAAGAAGCGCAGGGAAGCCGTTTGAGCCGGATCACCGCCGCCCACAACGGGTCCAGCTTTTTCCATGCGGCCGTGTAACAGAAATGGCGGAGCTTTTTGACCGCGCTCCGCTGCCGGGAGGCGCTTCTGAAAATGCTGCGCCAGCGATAGAAATTCCGGTAGCTGCGCCAATACCCCTCCTCCAATTCCTCCGCGCTCATGTGGTCGTGGCGGATCACCGCATGCCGGGTGTCGTAACGCTCCCAGTCGCGGTGGAGCAGCCGGCCTTCCTTCTCCATTCTTTCAAAAAACGGCGTGCCGGGATAGGGCGTCGCCAAATGGAAAGTCGCGGTTTCGATGCCGGTTTCAAGGGCCCACGCCACGGTGCGGTCGAACACCTCCAGCCGGTCCGCCTCCAGTCCGAATACAAAACTTGCATTGACCATGATCCCGTGGTCGTGCAGCCGCCGCACCGTCAATGCGTACTCTTCAATCCGGTTGATCGCCTTGTTGCAGGCGGCCAGCGATTCAGGGTTCAGCGATTCAAAACCGATGAAAAGGCTGCGCAATCCGGCGTGGACGGCCGCCTCAAGCAGGGAATCATCCTGCAAGGAACGCACCGTCGCGGCCCCCTGAAATACCCGGTTCATCCCCTCCATCCCCGCAAAAAGCTCCCGGGCGAAGCGCGGCGCGCCGAAAAGATTGTCGTCCAGAAAAAACAGATGGCGCCCCGGCAGCGCGGCGATCTCCCGCAGCGTCCTCTCCACCGGAGCCGTATAGAACTGCCGGCCCCCTGCGAAAAAATTCCGCGTATAACAGAAGTCGCAGCTTTGCGGACAGCCGCGCGACACCACAATCGAATTCGGCACCAGATAGTTCCGCCGCCGGATCAGATCCCGGCGCACCGGCGGAATATCGTCGAGGGAACGGCAGTTGTCCGTGTAGATTTTCCGGCAGCGCCCGGCGCGGAAATCCCGCAGGAACTCCGGCCATGCCTGATGAGCGGGGCCGAGCACCAGCGCATCGGCGTGTTGCAGCGCCTCGCCGGGCAGCGAGGTCGGATGCAGTCCGCCCAGCACCACAAACACCCCGCGCCTGCGGTAGTCATCCGCCATCGCATAGGCCCGGCCCGCATTGGTGATGTAAACCTGAATCGCCACCAGATCGGGTTCGTCATCCGTCGTCACCGGCTCGACATGCTGGTCGAACAATTCCGCCTCGTCATCCGGCCGCAGGTATCCGGCCAGAGTCGCCAGTCCCAGCGGCGGAAACAAAGAGTATTTGATCGGCCGATAGTTCCCGGTTTCCGCCTCGGCCAGCGCCGGAAGAATGAACTTTACCCGCATTGCCCCTCTCCGCTTGAAATCCAGACCACGATTCTTTACGGTAATATGCCCCCGGAAATCCGGCGTTTCAAACCGGAAACTTCCCGGAAAAGAAAAAAGGCGGAATTTCTTCCGCCCCTTTTCCGCGCCCGTCATTCCACATTCAGGAATGCGTCTGGCACCCACTGCATCGTATCGCCGTAAGCGACGCCGACCACCCAGTCGGGGCGCGTGCCGGACGGCACGCGGGTCAGCTCCGCCTCCAGCACATGCACGCCCTGCTTCAGGTCAAGCATCGCCGACTGGTTCCACGGCGCGCGGTGGAAGCTCGGCGCCATGCTGCCGGGTTCGCGGCGGAACGCGAGTTCGCCGTCCACCTTGACCTCCGACTGCGATTTGGTGTTGAACATCACGCAGTAGCGCCCGTCCGCCGGAACCTTGAATTTGAACGTCATCTGCAAAGCGTGGTGATTGTCCACCGGCTCCGGCCACACGCCGAAGTTTCCGTCGAAAGTCACCGGGGCCGGGGCCGGTGTTTCACCGCCCAGCGTGCGCACCGTCGCCATCGCCTTCACCGGAGTCGGCTTGAACTCCGCCGCCGGATGCGCGTCGAGCCGGATTGTCTTACTCATCTCGCAGATCAGGTCGGAAAATTCGTCGATGGTCGCCGGGGGCGTGATCCCGGTGATGCCGGGGCTGAGCACCATGTTGCGTCCGATCGGGGCGAGCCAGCGGTCGCCGATGCCGTCCGGGTTCAGGATGCCCATGATCGCCCCGGCGGTCGCACCGGTGCAGTCCGAATCCTCCCCGAAGTTCACCGCGTCGCAGATCGTCCTGCCGAAATCCCCGTTGCCCAGCAGCAGCCCCGCGACGATGATCGGGAAGTTCACCTTTACGTCGGTGAAGTTGTCGCTGCGGTACTTCGCCATGATCTTTTCAAACAAATAGTCGAATTCCGGCTTCTCGTCGAACCAGCGGATCGCATCCTCGATCCCCTGCCGCAGCTCGCAGTCGGCAGGGATGCAGGACTTGCCGATTTCGATGATCCGGCGCACGTCGCTCTCGACGAACGCGGCGGATTCCATCGCCGCCAGAAACACTTCGGCCCACATCCCGTTGCCGGAGTGGTCGACGCAGGCGTCCTGATACGCGAACTTCGCGGCCAGTTCCGGATTGCCGGGGGCGAGGCAGGCCCAGATTTCGGAACGGATCGCCGCGCCCATCCCGTCCACGAACCAGTTGTCGTAGCTGCCGGAAAACGGCGGCCGGATGCCGTTCTTCAGGTTGCGGATCGCAATTGCGTACTCGTCCCACGGGAAACCGACGTTCTTCACCCACGCCTCCGCCAGCACCTGACAGTCCACCACCGGCTTCGCCAGCTTCGCGATGGTACAGAACCAGACCACCTGCAAATCGAGGTCGTCGTTCGGCAGCATCGTGGTCGGCACCGGATCATAGAAATCGAGATGGTGCGGCCCCGGCCACCCTTCGATCGGCGCTCCCAGCGTTCCGCCCACCGCCTTGCCCAGCCAGCAGCCGAGCACCTTCCTGCGATACAATGTTTCGTCGAGCATACTATGTGTCCCCTTTCGTGGTTGAGTCCTGAAATTAAGATAACATATTATCCCCGTACATTCAAGCACCTGCAAAATGAAAATTGATAAAAGTTTTCTTCCGTGTCCGCCTGCCGCCGCGCACATTTCCCCATCTGAAGGTTGACAATTATTCCATAAACAACAACCCAAATCATGACACAGGAGGAAACGCATGGGCAGTCAGCAGTGGGAAGAATCACAATGGAAAAGCAACAACGATCAGATCGTGTATCATTGCCGGGTCCGCACGAACCGCGACGATTTGCCGTGGCAGGCAACCCGAATCTATGATATCCCCAGCGACGGTCATCAGGCTTTGGTCCGAAAAACCGGACTGTCCCCCTATCGTATTTATGATTGGGCCAGAGTGGCGGAACACCGGGAAAACAATGGTTATCAGGATATTTACGTATCCATTGAGCGCATCTGGTTCAATCGGTCGGAATGGGAATGGAAAAAAGACAGCCAATATTCCAATCGGAAAAAGCAAGGATACCGAAGCCGGTTCAGTGATGAACTGACCGGAAGCCTTCTCCAGAAACTTCGCGGCAATTATCTGCGATTGGCAGACCTCAGCACAATTGCCAAAGAGAATCTGGCTGTTGCAGTCGATCTGCCGCAACATGAAGTCGACGCGTGGTGCCAGATCGAAAAAGTAGAGAGAAAACCCGATCACTTCATCATTCATGTCAGCATCCTCAATGCCTGGTTGAAGGCTCCCCGCCGGGACGACTGGGAGTGGGTTGCAGAATCCTCCCCGACCGGTGATAACTCGCTCAAATATTACACCTGTAAAGGCCGGGCTGTATCCAGCCAATTAATGATCGCCCTGAACTCTCCCCGCTCCAGCCGAAAACAGGTTTCCGCCGATGGCTGGCGGAAATTGGCTGAAAAGACGGGATTGGATGTCAATGAAGTCGAACGCTGGGGCCAGGATTTCAGTTACACCGCTTCACCGGATGGCCTGAAGGTTCGTGTCGGAGTTCCGAACGTCTGGATCTGCGCCGACCTCCTCCAAGGCGGCAACCTGTGGAACCGGGGAGTCGTCAACTGGGGTGGAACCTTCGGACAAGCAATTTCCTATCTTGGGACTTGGGGTAAAAAGGAGATCCATTGTTGGGACATAAAGGATTTAATAGATACTCTTATTAAATACAAAGGTCGGATCTGGGGAATGGTTCTATATGCTCATGGAATGCCAATAGGTCAAATCAGCGAATCTAGTGAGGATAGTTTCAATCAAGCAACTTTGATTACTTGCGTAAAAAAACAAGATTTCAAACTTGCTAAACTATATCTTATGCAATGCTATAGCGGCTATCAGGGTAATGTATCAATCCTATGGAATGAATTAGACAAATTCATAGAGACAAGAAAAAGCAAAGAACCTGAAAAATATAAGTGTATGAATAGATCTGAATTTTTGGGAGAATATAAAAAAGCAACTATTTATTACTACCAGGAAATCTTCAAGCGTCTTACAGACGTTGAAATAACCGATATTTCAATCAATGGTGAAATCCTCAGTATAAAAGTTCGGGTAAATTGGAAAAATGAATGGTCTCACTATGTTGTTGACCAACCGAATATTACATATCAGGGAGTTAATGTTCTGGGAGTTGATATTTGGCCATTACAAGTCTTCTGCAATTATATCTCCGAACTATTCACTACAGTTCAGGATAAATGCAAACAAATACCGTGGTCATCCTGGCTAAATTTCACTAATAAAAATTAATATTAATTTTCAATCTTTACGATTAGTTTCTGTCGAGAGCTTAGAATCAGCCTGTCATTTTCAGGTATTTTCCCCGTCACTTTTTTCGTTTGCTGCTCGCATCTGTAAAAAATAGCAGGGAATCTACTCAAAAATTGACTTCACAGTTTATTAAATTTTCGTTCTAAGCGAGCATAAACATTTTTACCAAGTGGACTTAAGCGCAAATCAATCGTTTGAAGTCCATTTGGCGAAAATCGAATGACACATACTCATCACTTCCTTTTCACCACCAAAAACCGTGAGGGAAGATTTTTTCAATATCAACCGGGGCGAATGCTTCCATCTCAGGAAGCTTACCAGCAATTTGCCAGAATCCGGGAACGATTTTATGGTTATATCCCAAAAAATAAACAAAATTGTAATCCCATTCCGGTTTATCCGGCAACATAACCTCCAGGAAATAATACTCCTCCGAACTCTGGTTGCCGAAATCTCCGAAGCCTTCCGGTTTATCGACAAAAAATGAAGTGAATATCATCTTCGTTCCCACCGGTAGTTCCAGATACTCTTCGCCACCTAATAAGTTATGATCGATTTCCCGTTCAAAACCATTCCAAACCATGCAGCCCGCATATTTTTTGCTGATATCATAACGCGAAACCAGCCGACAACGCAACGGATGAGCCAAAACCATCGTTTTATGGAAATCATACCTATAGCAGCCGTTTTCCAACCGTTTAGTCAACTGGACCAAACTTGATCCATACAACTCCGTTTCCATATTGCACGAATGAAATCCGCAAAGGCAGAAGATGACCATTCCTCCGAACAATGTCAGGAAAGCTTTTTTTTGACAGGAATTGCCGGTTTTCATCAATATCATCCTTTTATTCGACTCCGTCCCCCATAAGATACTCCTTCCTGAAGATGAAATCAACCCTGCCGTCGATCGCCCGCGACTTCTTCATGCAAAAAAGAGCCGCTCCGGGGAATTTCTCCGGAACGGCTCTTTTGAGGTTGGCTTGCCTCTTACGCGGGAGTCACCACGTTGATCGTACTCTCTCCGCGCAGCGAAGCGACGGCTTCGCGGAAAGCGGCCATGTGCTTCGTCGCGAGGTGGGCGCGCAGATGGTCCACCGACTCCCAGCTCTCCAGAATCGTCACGTAGTCGCCTTTGACTTCGGGACCGATTCCGGCGTTCACGTCGACGCACGGCTCGTACCGGATGCAGCCTTCCTCGGCCAGCACCGTCGGCACGTTCGCTTTCAGAATCTGCATGTATTTCTCCATGCAGCCCGGTTTGATTTCACTGCGGGCAATCACATTGATCATTTTCAAAATTCTCCAAGATACGCCTGTTTCAAAATTCCGCCCAGAATCCGTTCCGAATCGGAAACCGGAACCGGATACGGGGCAAGTTCCAATTTCACCCGGTTTTCACTGCCGCTCGCGGCCGTCGCCGCCAGCAGCTCCGGAGTGATGCCGTCACAATCCTTCAACGCGCCCGGCACGCCCACCGAATCCAGGAAACGGCGGTACGACGCGATCACTCCGCGCGGCTCATCGCCGGGGAAGTAATCCGCCAGCCGCATCGTCCGCTCCGCCACCTTCGGGTTGCCGAGGTAGTAGCTCCATGATGCGGGCAGCAGCATCGCCACCGCGATTCCGTGTTCCAGTCTGCCGAACCATGAGAAGCTGCACAGATGCGGCAGGCCGGTCGACTTGAAACGGATCACCATGCCGCCCAGCGTCGCCGCCATGCTCATGTTGTTCCGCGCGGCGGCATTCCCGCCGTCGGCAATCGCCGCGGGCAGGTTCTCGACGACCAGCCGGATACCGGTCAGCGCCCATTCGTTCGCCAGCGCCGAATTCGCGTCGGCCCCGACGTTCAGGAAGCCTTCGATCAGGTGCGCCAGCGCGTCACAGCCGGTGGCACGCGTCACGGCGGGCGGCATCGAATGCGTGAACGCCGGAATCGAGAGCGCCAGCGCCGGAACGATGAACCTCTCCGAAATCAGCTTCTTCACTCCGAGCCGATGATCGACGATGTTCGCGTAGGGAGTCGCCTCCGAACCGGTGCCGGAGGTGGTCGGAATGCAGATCACCCGGTCCGGCGCCGCTTCGGGATACACCCGCGAATAGCAGTCCGAACCGAAGTGTTCCTCCAGCTTCCAGCCCGACTGCATCGTCAGGTAGGCCGCCTTGGCCGCATCCATCACGCTGCCGCCGCCGAGGGCGATCACCGCGGCCGGATTGACCTCCTGCAGCAGCGCCGCCATCCGCTCCACGGTTTCGACGCCGGGTTCGGCCTCAATCTCCGAAAAACGGACCGCGTTGCGGTCCGCCGCCCGGAGCACCGCTTCCAGATGCGCCCACGCGCCGTTGGCCTCGACCGAACGGCGGCCGGTAAAGACCGCCACCGGCCCGGACGGACGGCGCTTCAGCTCAGCCGTCAGCGCCGCCCACGGCTCTTTCAGCACAATCCGTTCACCCGGAACGGACTCGATCAGGTCCGCCGTAATCATCGCGCGCCTCCCTTAGTGGATGCCCGTTCCCGAGCAGACGCCGTGATACCAGTTCGGATTGTTGAAAATATCGCACGGTTCCGCCTGCGCCTCCAGCTCGTCGATTTCGGCGACGACGCCGTCGAGGTATTCGCGGATGCGCAGCGCCGTTTCGTCCAGGCGCGCGATCAGCCCCGCATTGCGGATCTGGATCGTTTCAAGGCCGAACGGCTTCGCGCAGTCGAGCCACTGGGTGCGGAACGAGGCATCGAACTCCTGCGCCGCCGCAATCACCGACGGGATCACCGACACCGCGATCTGCCGCAGCGCGATCCGGTCGTCGTTCGCATAGGCGTCGATCAGCGCGCTGCGCATTTCGGTCTTCTGGATCAGCAGGTCGAGCGCGTTGATGATATGCTCGAAATCCCCCGCCGCCTTGTCGTCCTGATGCGGCAGCAGCTTGCGGAGCATCTCGTCATAGTGATCGGTGATCTTCAGGTCGAACTCCGGGTCGTGCCGCAGGCATTCGTCGAAATAGATGCCCATCAGAGGATCGTCCCAGATCAGCATCGACGGAGACACCGTATACTTTTTGTCCCCCGAGGTCAACGTCGCCTGGATGCCGCCCGCGGTGATGTTCGCCTGGAAGCTGCTGCCGCAGGTCGCCGCGAAACGGGCGGCGGCGGTCTTCGTGTCGTCCGGCTTCACGCCGAACGCCAGATCCGCCGAGTAGACCAGTCCGGCCAGCGCCGAATCGTAGTTGCAGTAGGCGCCGTCGTCGCCCCACATCGTGAAGAACAGCTCCTGCACTTTCATCTTGCGGCAGGCTTCGATGCAGGGGATCACCGTCGAACGGGTCTTTTCGTGGTCGTACCACATCCGCGTCCAGGTCCAGATGCCGGAACCCATCACCGGCTCGAAGCCGATGTCGCGATGGCGGCGGATCATCTTCTCGTAGGACTCCGCATCCTCATGGTAGTAATCCCAGTAGACCAGCTGGACGTTCTTCGGAATCTTTTTCTGCACGCTCTCCGGAATCGGGCTGGTGAAGTCGTAGTAATTCTGCTCCGGATTGCTGAGCCGGAAATACATGTCCGACCAGATCAGCGGTGCCACGCCATGCTTTTTGCAGATTTCGTTGACTTTGCCGAGATGGCGGTTGAACAGCTCGAACGGCGCTTCAAAGCCGTGGTAATCGATGAACTTGCCGCGGCCGAGGTCGTGAGTTTCGTCCATGCCGATGTGAATCCGGCGGCTGTCAAGCGCCTCGCTCCAGAACGCGATCATCTTGTCGATCAGCTCGTAGGTTTTCGGCTCGTCGACCATCAGCACCTTGGCGGTATCACTGATCTTGCCGTAAGCGCCGTGCCAGCGGATGATCTGCTCCAGGTGGCCCAGCGTCTGGATGCAGCCGACCAGCTCGATGCCGAGCTTCTTCGCGTAGGCGTCCAGTTCTTTGATCTCATCGATCGAATAAGCGCCGCGCATATATCCGAAGAAAGGCTCGCCCGGCAGCTGGTAGGTGTCCTCGGTGTAGAGCATCACCAGATTGTAGCCGGAAAGCGACAGGCGACGGAACCACAGCTTCAGGTGGTCCACCTTCATGACCATATTCCGGGAGACGTCCAGCATGATGCCGAGCATCTTGAACGGAGTCGTCTCCTCGCCTTCGAGCTTCGCCAGCGCCGAACCGACGCCGCGCGCCGCCGCCGCGACCGAATTGTATTCGACCAGCACTTCGCCCGTCGAACGGATCACCCGCGAAACCGTTCCTTCCGCCTCGATGCGGCGGAATTTCAGCTTGAGGCCGCGGCCGCCGTCGACCACCGGATATTCCTCGCCCAACGTATCGAGCAAATCGAACAATTCTTCCGGCGCCTCATCGCGCCGCCACACCAGTTTGGAAACCTGACTCATGCTGACTGATCCTTACTGTTTTTCGTGAGTTATAAAAAATAACGGAACCGCCGCGCTTTGTAACACGACTGTTCCGTTGATTTATTCGCAATCCGGAAAAAGCATTACTTCTTCTGGAAGAGGCTGCGGATACGCTTGCCGACGATTTCAGCCGGATGCTCGCCGAGGGCGGCGCGCTTGGCTTTCAGGGTCGGAGCGCCGTTGCGGGCCTCGGCGATCCACTTCTTCGCGAACTCGCCGGATTCGATGCGGCGCAGCGATTCCTTCATGCGGGTCTTGACTTCCGGATTGATGATCCACGGGCCGTTGTCGTACTCGCCCCACTCCGCGGTATTGGAGATCACCGCATTCATCTTCTGGATGCCGCCTTCGTAGATCAGGTCCACGATCAGCTTGGCTTCGTGAATGCACTCGAAATACGCCATCTCCGGCGGATAACCGGCTTCGATCAGGGTCTCGAAACCGTACTTCATCAGGTCGACCATGCCGCCGCAGAGGACGTTCTGTTCACCGAAGAGGTCTTCATAGGTTTCCTGTTCGAAGGTGCATTCGAGCACGCCGGCGCGGGTCAGGCCTTCGGCCTTCGCGATCGCGAGGGCGACTTCTTTGGCCTTGCCGCTCGGATTCTGCTTCACGGCGATCAGGCCGGGCACGCCGAATCCCTCGACGAAGCGCTTGCGCTCCTCGGTGCCGGGGCTCTTCGGGGCGATCATGATCACATCGACATCCTTGGTCGGCTTGATTTCGCCGAAAACGATGCTGAAACCGTGGGAGAAGGAGAGCGTCTTTCCGGGAGTGATGACCGGGGCGATCTCGGCATTGTAGACCGGGCCGTGCAGCTCGTCGGGCAGCAGGATATGGATGATATCCGCGCGCTTGGCCGCATCGGTGACCGACATGGTTTCAAAGCCGTCCTGGTCGGCCGCGTCCTTGGACTTGCCGGGACGGATACCGATGATCACATTCAGACCGGAATCGCGCATGCAGAGCGCCTGGGCGCGGCCCTGCGCGCCGTAACCGATCACGGCAATGGTTTTGCCGTTCAGCACGCCGAAATCGGCATCGCCGTCATGGAGAATCGCCATGTTTTCCATTTTTATGAATACTCCTTACGTATAAATTGGCCGGGAAATTCCGGCCGGTTTCCTTGAATCCATTGATCCCATATCCGAATAATATAACCGCCGTAATCCGCAATTGCAAATCCTCCGCCGAAATCTTGCCCTGATTTTCCCCCTTGCGAGCGGGTTGCAGATTCGCCGCCGGGCGGCTATATTACCGGAATGAATACGATCCCGACACAATCCGACCTGCCGGTGCGCTCCGTGCTGCCGGAGCTGGTTTCAGCTCTGGAGCGGCATGGCAGTGCCGTGCTTTCCGCCGCGCCGGGCGCGGGCAAGACCACGCTGGTCCCCCCTGCCCTGCTCGAAGCCTTCGCCCCGGCCTCCGGGAAAATACTGCTGCTCGAACCGCGCCGGGTCGCCGCCCGCGCCGCCGCCCGCCGCATCGCCTCCATCCTCGGCGAACCGGTCGGGGAGCGGGTCGGCTATGTCGTGCGGGGCGACTCGAAGCAGAGCGCCCGGACCCGCATTCTCGTGGTCACCGAGGGCGTGTTGCTGCGGCTGCTTCAGGATGATCCGATGCTCGACGGCGTCGGACTGGTGATCTTCGACGAATTCCACGAGCGCAGCCTCGACGCCGACCTCGACCTCGCGCTGACGCTCGACCTGCGCGAAAACCTGCGCCCCGAACTCAAGCTGGTCATCATGTCCGCGACGCTCGACCTCGCGCGGGTCGCCGGAATCCTCGGCGGCGCGCCGGTGATCGACGCGCCGGGCCGCCAGTTCCCGGTCGAGCAGCGCTGGAGCGCCGAAGCCGTGGACCGGTTCCGTCCGGCTCCCGCCGTCGCCCGCGCCTGCATCGGCCTTTATAAAGAAAAGGCTGGCGACATGCTCGTTTTCCTGCCCGGCATGCGGGAGATTCAGGAGGTCGCCGCGATGCTCGAATCCGCATTGCCCGCCGATGCGCTGATCCTGCCGCTGCACGGTTCGCTTTCGCCCGCCGAACAGGATGCGGCTCTGGCTCCCACTCCCCCCGGCAGACGCAAGGTGGTGCTCGCGACCAACGTCGCCGAAAGCAGCCTGACCATCGACGGGGTCACGCTGGTAGTGGATTCCGGGCTGGAGCGGCGGATGCGTTTTTCTCCCGCCGCCGGCATGTCGTTCCTCGAAACCTGCCGCATCTCCAAAGCGTCGGCCGCGCAGCGCGCCGGACGCGCCGGACGTACCGCCCCCGGAACCGCCCTGCGGCTGTGGAGCGAATTCGACCACCGCCAGCTGGCCGAACAGACGCCGCCTGAAATCTTCGACGCCGAGCTGACCTCCTTCGCCCTCGAACTGGCCCGCTGGGGCGCGACGCCGGAGCAGCTGCGCTGGCTCGACGCGCCGCCCGCCGCCGGTTTCGCCGCCGCGCAGCGGCTGCTGCGGGAGCTGGGAGCCTTCGACGGCGCGAACCGCCTGACCGCGCGCGGCCGCAAACTGGCCGGGCTGCCGGTCCATCCCCGGCTCGGCATGATGCTGCTGGCCGCCGCCGAACGCGGCGAAACGCCGCTGGCCGCCGAAATCGCCGCGCTGCTTGAAGAACGGGACTCCTTCCGCAGTTTCGACGGGGCGGACCTCGGGGAACGCATCCGCCGGATGCGCCGCCGTCCGGGCGAATTCCGCAACCAGCTCGTAATCAAGAAACAGTTGCTCGGACTGATGAAGGCTCCCGACCGGGAACTCGATCCCGACCGGTCGGGAGTGCTGACCGCCTTCGCGTTCCCGGACTGGATCGGACGCGCCCGGAGCCGCCACAGCCGCAGCTATCTGCTGAGCGGCGGCGCCGGGGCCTCGCTGCCTGAAAACGACGTGCTGTGCCGCAGTGAATTTCTGGCCGTCGCCCGGCTCACCGGGAGCGCGGGGCGCGACAGCCGCATCGAACTGGCCGCGCCGCTCGACCGTGCCGAACTCGAAACCGCCTTCGCCGACCGGCTGGCGGAACACACCGCCGTCGAGTTCGACCCGGAGCGGGAACGGGCCGTCGCCCGCCGCGAAACCCGGCTCGGCGCGCTGGTGCTGAACGCCGCCCCCGCCGAACCGCCTCCCGGCGCGATTCCGGCGGCGGTGCTGAACGCCGCGCTGGAACGCGGCATCGAACTGCCTCCCTCCGACCAGAAAGGGGCCGCCGCGCTGCTGAAAAAAGTGCGCTTCGCCGCCCGGCAGGAACCGGACCGCTATCCCGACTGGTCGCCGGAAAGCTGGCAGACGGTTCTCCCCGGCCTTGCGCTGCCGTTTCTCGGAGCGGTCCGCAGTTTTGCGGAGCTGCGCAAAGCCGACTGGCACACGATTCTGCAGAACGCGCTCGGCTACGACCTGCTGCGCGAGCTTAATCAGGAGTACCCGGATTTCTTCACCACGCCGGTCGGAGCGTCGCACCGGATCGATTACGACCGGGAACAGCCGACGCTGCCGGTCCGGGTGCAGGAGCTGTACGGCGTCAAAACACACCCGACGGTGGGCCGGTCGAAATTCCCGCTGCGGCTGGAACTGCTCTCCCCCGCCCACCGCCCGGTTCAGGTCACGACCGACCTGCCCGGCTTCTGGGCGGGCAGCTGGAAACTGGTGCAGAAAGAGATGAAGGGACGCTACCCGAAGCATTTCTGGCCCGACGACCCGGCCGACGCCGCCCCCACCACCCGCACCAAAGCCAAGATGTGAGAAAAGTCCTCCGCATCATTTGACTATCTGCATAAAATGCGTTATATTGCCTCATAAAGAGGGGGAGACGGCGCCGCCGGAGAAGATATGGTACAGCAATCGAACAATACGCAGGGCGAGACCGTAGCCGGGTTCCATATCATCCGCGAACTCGGGCGCGGCAACAACGGAGTGGTCTATCTCGCCCGCCAGATCGCGCTGGACCGGCAGGTCGCATTGAAAATCCTGCTGCCCGAACTCGCCGCCGAGGACCCGACCTACATCCGCAACTTCCTGCACGAAGCCCGGCTGGCGGCCAGGCTCGACCATCCCAACATCGTGCAGGCGCTCGACGCGGGGGAGACTCCGGCGGGGCTTTACTTCTTCGCGATGGAGTTCGTGGACGGCAAGTCGCTCGAAGACATCCGCCAGCAGCAGCCGGAACTGATTTCATTGCGCTTTCTGCTGGAAGTTTCCCTGCAATTGGCCGATGCGATGGATTACGCATGGCGGAGCCACAAAATGACCCACGGCGACATCAAGCCGGGCAACCTGCTGATCCGTTCCTCCGACGGCGCGGTGAAGCTGGCCGACCTCGGCCTCGCCCGCGTCAGCGGGGCGGCGGGCAACGATGAAATCATGGCGACCCCGATGTACGCGGCCCCGGAGGTGATCATGGGGCAGAACGATAAGATCGGCCCGTGCACCGACATCTACAGCTTCGGCGTGATGTTCTACGAGCTGGCCGCCGGAACCGCGCCGTTCCACGGCAACACCGAGGAGATGCTCCGCCAGCACCTCGAAGACGAACCGACCCCGCTGATCCTGAGCAATCCGGACATCGACCCGGATATCTCGAAATTCGTCGCCCGGATGCTGCGGAAAGATCCCGCCGACCGGGTGTCGGACTGGCAGGAGGTCAGGAATTTCCTTGAAAGCGTCCGGAATAAGCAGCTCGAACGCGCCCGGATGACCCAGCGCCGCCTGCCGGCTGTCGCGCCGGCGCGGCAGCCGCGGCCGCCGCGCCCCCGGGAATCCCTTTACGACTATTGCCTGCAGCGTCCCCTGATTCTGGCTCTGCTGGCGATCGTGATCACGGCGGCGCTGACCGCGTTCGGCTTTTTCGTTTACACCATGATCCGGGTCGCGATGCCGGAATCCGAACTCGTGCCGATCCGGACGGAGCAGGAATCCGCCGCTCCGGCGCCGGAGTTCCGGCCCGCGCCTCCGCGGCCGGAGCCGCAGGTGGCTCTTTCAAGCCCCGCCGTCAGGCCGCGCCCTTTTTCACCGCAGCCGGAACCGCCGCGCCCGGCTGCAGCTGAACCGCCGCGGCCCGCACCGCCGGCGGCGGCCGGACAGGAAAGCGCGTCCCCCGCTGCGGCTGAACCGCCGGAGGAAAAGGCGGAAGAAACAGCACCGGTTCCTCCGGTTCAACTGCCGCCGTCTCTTCCGTCAAGAGTGCATAAATTGCCTTACGATGCGGAAAACGCGGCCCGGCTGGCCAGGCAGATGACGATACAGATCAACCGCCTCGGCAGCACTTTCACGCCCGGCTGGAAACAACAGGCGGCCCGGGTCGCCTCCAATGCCTCGGTGGTGCTGGCGCAGCTGGCGGAAGCCGGTTTCCCCGGCAAGGAGATGACCCGCTTCGACGTGTTCACCAGCGGGCGCAGTTCGGACTGGCAATCCTACGGCGGCAACACCGGCGTGATCCGCCTCTCGGCGAAAACGCCTCCCGACCGGATCGCCCGCGAGCTGGGCGTCGGCCTGTATGAAAAACTGCGCGAACGCCGGCTGGCCCCGGCCGGAATGAGTGACGAATTCGGCGACGCGATCCAGTTTTTCGTGGAACAGCGCGAAAGTACGCCCTCCCCGCCGCGCGGCAATCCGGTGCTGCTGGAATCCGGCTACACCCTCGGCGGTTTCATCGACATCCTGAAAGCGGGCGGCTTCCGGCGTGAAAACTCCCTGAACCGCCGTTACAACAGATAGTTTCCCCCCAGTCAGCGTGTCAGGCAAAGACAATCCGGACAGCAGGAATCCCGAAAAGTGGCTCGGAAAAAATCTCCCGGGCTTCGCTCTGATGGAAGTCCGTGACAAACTGAAACGGAATCATAACTTCACCTGTGCTCCAGACGGGGGGGAAGGAAGGAGTAGGGAATGAACTTGAAACGTATTGACGCTTATCCTTTGGGCGGCAAAACGGGAGGAGTAACCGTGTCTGACACATTCAATATGGTCGTAATGCTCGATTGGGGAACGGAGAATGTCCGCTGGTCGCTCGGCGGGGAAATCCACTCCATGCCGAATGAATCTCCGCTGCTTCCGGGGATTCTGTTCAACGATCCGGAAGCATTGACTCTGCAATGGCGGCAGATGCTCCGGCGTTGCGCCGCCATGGTTCCGTGGCATAAACGCATAATCAAGCCGAAGGTATTGGCACCGGTTCCGCTGGGAAGTTCCGGAGTCGAGGCCGGCGGCTATGCCCATGTTCTGAAACAGGAAGCTCTGTCCGTGATCCTTTGCGAAGCTCCGGTGGCCGCCGCGATGGGGTGCGGATACTCGGAGGAGAACGAGAAACCGGTCGGAATTCTGGAACTCGGCGCCGGCTTTTCGCAATTCGCCGTGATTCAACAGTGCGGCATCCGGATTTCTGCATCCCTGCGCCGGGGCGGACGCGACCTTGACGCCGCATTGAAGCGCCATTTGAAACGTCAGTTCCATATCGAGCCGTCCGATATGGAGTTGTCGGCAGTCAAACATGACTGGAACCGGCACGAAACACTGCGTCTGGGCGGCATCGTCGTGGAGCGCGACACGGTGCGGCAAATCTATGCCGCCGCGGTGACGCCGCTCGTTGAGGCGTTGCAGGATACTTTGGACGGCCTCACGCCGGAAATGAGCGCCATCCTGAAGTCGGACGGTATTCAAATGACCGGCGGCCTCTCGCAAATGCCGCGGCTTTCGGAGTACCTGACCGAACGGACCGGCTTCCCGTTTCACCCGACAAAAAATCCGGCGCAAGCCGTCATGCGCGGATTGCTGGAAATGCAAAAATCACGTCCTCCGAAGTTGTGGAGGAGAGCATGAATTTGCCTGAGAAAATAATGGACTTTTTCAACATGAACCAAGTGGTTCTTGAGCATACGCATTCTCAAGAAAGCGTTGATAAGTTGAATAGAATTCTGAATGATATGGGAGCCGTTCTTATTAAGGTTTCCGGAATTCCTACAAGCGGATTGGAAATTTCCGCTTATAAGCTCGGCAAGAATATGATCAAGGTCGAGTTGTGGGATTACGAGGATATCCGGCTTGTCGGAAAAAAGAAGTTGATCAACGAAATCAAGGCAAAGATAACGGCAAATCATGAAGCAGGGGTAAATCGTGGAATATAAAATGAAATTGAATCGGCAAGCGCTTGAACGCTTTTGTCGCTGGGGAAAAGTTGCCATTTGCGTTGAGACGCTTGGGCTTTTGCTATGGGGAATGGCGTTGCTTTCTTTATTCGTGTTTAAGAAATCCTTCGGCGTGGAGTTTTTCCTCTGGTTCGGCAGCGGCGCGTTGTGTTTATTCCTGCCGATTGTTTTGGGAATTACCAAATTTGCATCCGCTCGAAAGTTCTGTGATTTTCACGCGGTAACGTTTGGATGCGACCGTATTGAATTCGAACGGGAAGGTTCCTCGATCATCATTCCATTTTCGGAATTGCGAATGTCATATATCCAGAGTGGTATGCTGCAAATGTTTCATGTCGGCACCAGCAACTTATTTGTCATAGTGACGAAAACCCAATTTTTCGCACTTGCTGACGTTTTCTTTGACGATCCAACCGCCGCGCGAATTGCATTCAAAAACACCAAAGAACATATTGATCGTTCGCGGGAATCGGAAGGTGTGATGACCGCATATGCAATGTGTCTTTCTTATGAAACACCCGATGGCGAAATGAAGATAAGCAACCCATCATGGGAGCAAATCGAAACCGCGATTCAGGCGTTGGAGGGCCAGCGGCACACGCTGGTAGGTTTAACTGCCGGAGATGCCGGAACATTGCTGATCGGCGGAGGAAACGGTCAATATATTATTACCGCATTATTCGGGAATAACAGCCACCTGACGGCCGGAAAATCCGAGGCGGATTCAATCGATGTAGAGTTGACTGTCGGAGGGCAAACCGGAATTTATTCATCTAATAAAATATGGCCGCTTGATATCGCACTTCAGGCGGCACGGCAATTTGTGGATACCGGAAGTTTGGATTCCAATCTCGAATGGACGGAGCCGTAACCAATGAAACTGTTTAAAAAAATAAAATCACAGTTGGACAACTAAGCTATAGCGGAATACGTAAATACCGCAACGCAGATTGAAAATGAATGGCAACGTTACATATACACCGGGCGGTTTTCCGGAGCGGTTTGAATCGGCGGGAATCGTCGTGGAGTATTCCGAACTCGGTGAAGTTCAGCAAGGCAGTCCGCTGGTGGGCAGTCTGACGGTCAATGGTACAAGAATCCCCGGTCGGTTCGGCGGACCGCCGCTGATTGCCCGGAATGCCGTCTTTGTGCCGCGTTACCGCTCATCCGAATGGAAGTTCGAACTGTGCCGCATCACCCCGGAGACGCGTGCCGTAACGCCCTTGACGTCACCACAGGATCTGACTTGGCCGGAACGTGTCGACGGAGACATTCTTTACTTTTACAGTGATGTCGGGCGCACGGCACTTTCCCAGGTCAATCTTGCTACGGGAGAATTGCGCTTAACCTGAATATTGCATGAAGTTCCCAATTTTGAGAAAAATGCTTTTCCGGA
>ERZ1034917.1108-NODE-1108-length-18648-cov-51.202496_pt1 | contig 18648 bp, 29 predicted proteins | sample MGYA00520605_ERZ1034917 | MGnify/ENA primary metagenome ERZ1034917 (study PRJEB33766, sample SAMN09781784) | gut metagenome | biome: gut microbiome | host: Homo sapiens | place: Madagascar | study: EMG produced TPA metagenomics assembly of the PRJNA485056 data... | reverse complement strand
GCGCCGCCTGCTGGTTGCTGCGGGAAAGCTCGGCCTGTGCAAAGCCGTTTGCCATTGCCATGTTGGTGCCGTTGACAAGTTGCGCCTGCTGGTAAAATCCGTCGCAAAGCCCCTGATTTACACTGTCGATTTTGCGCTCGACATTAGCAAAGTCAGAGGTCAGCACATAGCCGTCGACCACGCCGCCGGAATTGCCAGCGTTGTTGCCCCAGCCGTTGCCGCCCCAGCCAAAGACAGCAAAAATGAGGAAGAGAATAATGAGCCATGCGCCGTCACCGCCCCAGCCGAAACCGCCGCCGCTGTTGGCAGGCGAGACCGGCATGGTCAGCATGGGAGCACCGCCATCGGAAAGAGACATGAAATCACTCCTTTAATTAAATTTTGTTTTATCTAAATCGCGGCCACGATAAAGAATTAAAGAAAATATGCAAAACTGTTTGCTTATTGTTTGCTTATTGCATCAGCTTTTGAAACTGCTTTGCCATCGCCTGCAACTGGTTAAGTTGGTTTTGATTCAACCTACCGCTTTGCATCAGCTTTTCAACCTCTGCTTTGGGATCTCCATTGAAATTCGCTCTGAACTGCTGGAACTGCTGCATCATGCGTTGAAATTGGCCTATTGCCCCCGGCATCTGGCCGCCGCCCAGCGCGTTAAAAAACGGATTATTCATCGTCGTCATCCTCCTCGACTTTGCGCTTCCTCTTGCCCTTTATTTCGCTCACAATGGCCGCTAAGTCGTCAAATTCTTTACGGGTGACAAACTCCACGGGCTTGCCCTGCGGAGCGGCCTGTGGGGATTCTGTGCGCTCTACAAGGTCGTAAATTTTGAGCGTCGGTTTTCCGCTGGCATCAGCCTGTTTGAGGTACACGGTGGGGGCCGTGCTGTCCCACAGAGCAACCGCCGAGTTTGGGGCGATGAGGTACCCCCGGGCCTCCTGCTCACCGCTGACCCACTGCACGCCGCCCTGCACAATGGGGTTCTGCTGCATCTGGGGCTGCTGCATGGGCTGCATTATCTGCTGCTGCCGCATCTGCATCAGGTTGTCCGGCATTGCCTGCGGGTAATAATTTGGCTGGTAATAAGGATTGAACGCCATTTTTATTCCTCCGTTTCTTTCTGCCAGTAATACAACACGATCTCATTTGAGCTATTCCAACTGTCCCAGATCGCGCCGTCCTGCACACAAACCACGTGCCCGGACAGTGCGAGGATGTATGTGCCCGCCGGATGCTCCGCCGCAAAATCGGCCACCGTGTAGCAAGCGGGGCAGGTGTCCGGGACAATATAACGCTGATAGCCGAGACTGTGCAGATACGCGCCCCAGCAGGCGTTAGCGTTAGGAAGGTCTCCGTCTAAGTACCCTTGTATGCACAGTGCCAAATAAACCTCGCCCCAGTCCTTCCCGGTGGCTTTGGATATGGCCCTGACGGTACAATCACTGACATTGCGGCCATTGGGGTTTGGGTTGAAATAGCGAAACATGGGCACACCTTCTATCTGCCTTTATAGTAAAAGAAAACCGCTTCCCAAAAGTGGCAGGAAAGCGGCAGAAAAGTGTAAAAGGGACGCGCCATTACAGCGCGTCCCTTGTTCCAGATATATCGTATGCAATTTTACGATAAGCCCGCTGCCGGTATCGTTTGACCGTATCCGGAGAGGTATGCAACATACCCGCGACCTGCACGCAGCTTTTGCGCTTTACGTCGCACTCGATGATGCAAGCCGCTTCGTCGTTCGGCAGCTCGAAGGAAAGGATATACGCCACGGCCCGCTTGGGGGCCATTGAGGTCAGCTGTGCTCGGATCGCCTTGTGTTGACTGTCCATGTCCCATGTGGGACTTGCAGAGCGCCTTTCGGCGTGGGCTTTCGCCGTCCGTTTCCTCCTTTTGTTACAGATTTTTCAGCCGCTGCATAAACACCACCAGCTGCTCCCTCGTGACAAATCCCTTGTACTGCTTATTGCCCTCGGCGTCGCCGCGGATCAAGCCGCTGCTCTCCGCCCATTCCCGGGCATCCTGAGACCAGTCGGACGGCTCCTGCTGCGCCAGCTGGGCCAGCCAGGCATCCATCATCTTGCTGAACTGCTCCTGTGTCATGTCATCGTCCTCCTCGTATTCGGGCCGCCACGCGCCTACCACCACGTCCAGCTTCCGCTTCCGGCGCATGACCTCCCCGCCGTTGCTGTCGTTCCCCGTACTGGTGTTGCCCTCGATGGCGGTCACGTATCTGCCGTCAAAGCCCTCGATGATGCCGGTGTGATCGGTGGCCGCGCCGCCGGGGAAATCGTAGATCACCACGTCCCCGGGCTGATAGTCCCTCGTCACCCATTCTCCGGCCCGGATGGCCGCCCGCATCAGCGCCCCGCAGGACGCCGTGCGGATGACCGGGGTAACGCCGGCCTGATTAAGCCAATACTGCACCGCCATCATGCACCACGGCTGGCCGTCCATGCCGTACCACTTCCCGTACTTCGTGCGGTTCGAGCCGGGCGGGGATTCTTTATAGCCGAGGTCTTTCCGGGCGATGGCAAGGACGCTCTCAGCCGTCGCCATCTTTACCACCGTCCACCGCGTCCTGCACCTTCTGGCTCTGGGTGCCGAAGTAAAACGCAATAATCACCGCGTAGATGGTCATGAAGTCCTGACTGATCTTCCCGGCCACCGCCATGTAGGCGAATACCCCGGTGAGTACCAGCGTCACCAGAGACTTGACGCTGAGCAGATTGCCCAGCCGCTTGACGATTTTTTCTTTCATATCAGCCCTCCATTGCATCAGCCGTCTCAGAAATGGCAAGGTTCGCACGAAGCATCGTGTCCTCCAGATGTGTCACCGCCAGACTGCGATTGCGGCAGGGCGGGATCTGCGAAATGAGAGCTTCCGCCTCCTCGAGCTTTACTCGGATACTCTCCGAAAGTTTTTTGTGCTCCTCGCTGAAATTTACGCGCTTATACATTTCAATCATCCTTTCTCGTCACCGGCAGGCGGTCAACCTCCGCCATCACCGTGGTCAAATGCCCGTTCCCGCCCAGCGACTTGTAGGCGGAATACATGTCCTGCAACGTCTCCTTGTCCTCCAGCGCGATCTCCCCGGCGTTGATGTACGACTGTCCCAGATGCCGCACGCGGTCCACCATGAGCACCTTCTGGGCCGTCACAAGGGCCTTGATGGACTCGTCCTTGTCGTCGGATTTTTTCCACTTCCGCTGGATGGCCGCCAGCAGGATCGCCATCACGCCGGCCCCCACGCCGGAGGACAAAATGATTTTCAACACTTCCATGCGGTCACTCCGTTCACGCGTCCCTGTCCATGTTGACGGCGGACGCTTCGATTTTCTTTACGTTCTCTTTCCCGGACTTATTCTGATAGAAGCTCACGCTGGCCCCATACGCCGCCCACACCGCGCTGATAAACGTGGTGAGGTATGGGAGACTGCCATCGTACTGCGTGGCGATAGCGGTCTCCACAAAGCCCAGCACACGGTATGAGACGTAGCCCACCAGCACGGTCTCAAAGATGAGGATGAGCTTGGAAAACTCCAGCCTCCGCCGTTTCTTCCGCGTCACCATCTGCCCGTCTCCGTGCATCACCCGGCTTCCGTCCACTCTACCCACTCATCCATCCAGACGTAGATCTTTCCGTCCTTCCGGTAAAAGGCATTGTTGATGAGCGGCGTACCCTCCGCGTATTCGATGGGGTTGTCCGCGCTGGTGCCCACGGGGTTTTCCTGCTCGATGTAATCCTTCCGCACCACTACGTCGTTGACGGAGTAAACGCGCCAGTCAAAGCCCAGCTTGTCGCTCTGCTCCGTTGCGACGGAGATGCCGCCCGCGTTCTGCACCATCCGCCCGTCCCTGACCGCGCCCTTGATGGCGTTCAGCTTCTCAGCCTGCATTGTCATATACCTCCTCGATCTCGCTGAGCTGTGTCCTCAGCGTCTCCGCCTCCGTGGGCTTGCCCATCTTTACGCTCACCGTGCCGTCCCGGTTGTCCGTGATAGACCCGGCCATGCTGTACTCGCTGTTGTCCCACTCCTGTACCTGCTCTTCCATCACGGGGCTGCCGGAAGCGTCCACCACCGCAAGGCCGTCCTCGGTCATCTTGGCCACGGTGTCCCGCTGGACGATGGACCACGCAGCGTTGTCCACGAACAGCTCCGCCGCCGCGGCATAGCTCATGGTCAGGGTGATGGTCTTGCTGTCCCGGTCATCCCACGACCGGTCCCGGAGCGTCCCCGTGATCTGCGCGGGATACTCCGTGCCGTTGATTTTCACATAGATCATGTGTATCTTCTCCCTTCGTATTCTGAAATTTCGCTTGACAAAAAGATGCCGCATAACTACAATGTAATTATGGATATACTGAGATTTGAGTGGGATGAGAATAAAGATCGCATCAACCGACGCAAGCATAAAATATCGTTTGACGAAGCAAAAACGGTATTTTACGATGACTCCGCTCTGATCATTGACGACCCCGAGCACTCAGAGGAGGAAGAACGCTTTATCATTCTCGGCCTGAGTCAAAGGGCCAATCTGCTCGTTGTCTGCCACTGTCTCAGACAGTCGGGATCTGTGATCCGCATCATCTCCGCCCGAAAAGCGACCCGTACCGAAGAAGGCTATTATGGAAAGTGAGGTGCTCCCCATGCGTGACGAATATGATTTTTCCAGCGGAAGAAAAAACCCTTACGCGGCGATCCTGAAACAGCAGGTCACCATCCGGCTGGATACCGACACAGTCGATTATTTCAAGGCCCAGTCCAAGGATGCCGGCATTCCCTACCAGACTCTCATCAACCTGTATCTGCGCGACTGCGCGGTAAACGGGCGCCAGCTTCACATGACCTGGCAGTAAAGCATCCGCGTCCGCCCGCCGATCCCCACGCCGCCCCCTCCGGGGCGGCTTTTTTCATACAATCACGTTGTTATCTGCATCCACCAGCATCGTTCCCGGAAGGGTGAAGCAGGGCCGGATGTAGCCTGAATTGTTTATAGGTCGGGCGTCCCAAGAAGACTGAACCGCATATATAACCAGCGACGAGTTTCCCAAATATGGAGAACGTGTCCAGTAGTACTCAGTGTCAAGAGTGCTTGCAATCGGCAACAGACTTCCCTCAGTGTCCTCAGTGTCCACAGTGTTTGGCTGTTTGCCAAGCTCCGTAGCAGACGGTATAAACACGTCCGCGTAAAGATTGATGCCCGCCCAGCTGCCGCCGCCGTAAACACACGGGATTGTCATACGCCCCGACGACAACGCGATCGCAGTTTGAATGTCCGCATCCAGCAGCCCTTTGTATGTGCCGGTGAGCCACGTGTGGATGTTGCTTTCGGAATACCGGCTTGTGTCTCCAAACACAAACGTCGAGTTTGTGTAGCACGCCTTCCGCACCAGCAGCGTCCGACCCGCTCCGTTCAGACCGCTTTCGTAGTCATGCTTCGCCACGTAAAATTCCACCGGACTTCCGCTCTCATTCAATTTTACAATGCTGCCCTCTGCAAAGTTGCTCAGCGGCGTCCCCGCCGGTGCGAACGCGATGTCATACCCCGTCCCGTCGACCAGCGTCCGGCCCTTACTGATGCCATACCCCGTGCCGCCGATGAGCGTCCGCCCGCCGAGGATGCTGTAGGCCGTGCCGTTGACGAGCGCCTGATGACTGCCCCGCACCGCCGAACCTGCCGTAAAGTTCCCGCTGCCCGAGTTGGGATAGAACACGCTCCACACGTCATCCCACAGACCCACTACGCCGTTGGCGTTTTTGCATGGGATATAATCCCGCATCAGAGTATCATCGGTATAGATCTGCATGGAATACAGCTTGACGCCGTTGGTAAACGCTCCCGCAGTTCCGCCAGTATTACAGGCAAAAATGTAAAGTTCGCATGTACTGCTGAATGTCCCGCTGGTATTTGTAATGCTGGCCGACATATTTGAAAATGTAGTTACATTCCTGTTTTTGTCGATGGTGACAGGAGCATCTTCAATAGACACGGCGTTGGTAACGTCTACATTGCTATTGTAGAAATCTGTGCGATACGTCTTACTGCTTTCTGAACACAGGATAACGAACCTGTCGTTTGCGCCGGTACTGGCGCGGCAGCCGAAGATGCTGGTGCTCTTCGCGGTCTTGGGCCAGTTGGAGATCGTGCATACCACGCGCGTTTTCGAACTACCTTGCAGCCCTGCGTTGATGTACTGCGCCCCGTTCGACTGGATGTACTCCAGCCTTGTATACCCGCTGGGCAAGCTCATACCGTCACCTCACTCATACTGCCACGCAATGCAGCCATTCGCTGTCGGCGTGGTCTCCGCCGAAAACAGCGCCTCGCCCCGGGCCATATATGTGGTGTAGCTGGTGTTGGCCTCACTCACGTTATTGGTGCGGTTCAGAATCGTCCGCACGTTGGCGGGGGTGGTATAGTCCGTCCCCGCCGTCGCCGCGCTCATCCCCCCGGAGCCGTCGCCCTTCAGCAGGTTCGCGGTGGTGGGGATGGTGGGAACCGCTACCGTAACAGCCCCGGTCTTCCCGTTTACGCTGGTAACAGGTGCGCTCTGCAACGCCGTGTCCGCTTTACCGAGAGAAGTTTGCACATCGCTGGCAAGGTCGGTTTTGCTGACCGTGGACTTGAACGCCAAAGAACCGAGGTCGGCAAACCACTTTTTGATCTTGCCGAACATCACGGACAGTTTTTCGCCCGTGGCAATGTTGCTCCGGCTGGACGCTTGAGTAAACGCCGCCGTGACGTTGGAGCCGTCGCCGGTCTTGTCCAGCTTGCCGGAAATATCCTGATGCTGGGTGAGATAGCCGCTGTCATTGGTGATCTGAGATGTCTTTGTCGGGATAGCGTCGCGGATGTCCTGATGTGCCGTCGCGCTCTCGTTGTGCGCTTTGATTTGCGCGGACACGTCAGGGGTTGGGATTTTTGCAATCTCATCCGCGATGTACTTAAAGATGTCCGTGTTCTTTCCTTGCGGGTCGTACACGGAAGCCAGCATATCGCCCGTACCAGCGCCCGCCTGACCACGGCAGTAGCCCGCGTCGTAGCTCGTGCCGTCGGAAAGCGTCACAATCATGTGGTAGTCGTTCTGCCGGATGGTGACGTCGGAGATGGTAGGAGCGTCCGCGCCGGGATTGCCCTTGTCGCCTTTTTCCAGCACAAGGTTCAGTGTCTGGTTGGGCGCTGTTCCCGTGATGGTAGCGCTTGCTTTCGTGCCTGATGTCACAGTTCCAATGCCGAGAGTGTTGGCCGGGCCAGTAGGGCCGGTAGCGCCTGTCGCGCCAGTCTCACCCTTCGGGCCCGGGTCACCTTTCGCGCCGGTGTCTCCCCTCGCACCAGTGTCACCTTTCGCGCCTTTATCGCCCTGCGGGATGCCAAGCGAAAGAACGCCGGTGGACTTGCTGTAACTGGCCGTGGCCTGACTGCCCGCCGGGAGGGTCGTGACCGACACGGAAATGACACTCAGGGTAACAAAGTCCAACAGGGTTTCACCCTTGAGCTTCTTGGCTTCGCTGCCCTGCTGGAGGACAAACAGGTCGTCGTTGGTGATTTGTGTCGCTTGGGTCAGGTCAACAATGCTTTTATCTGCCATTGGTATCATCTCCTTCGGACGGCTTGTTGGTATCATTTTTTTCGGCCAGCTTAAATGCCCGGCGCAAACCGCCCCTCGCCGCCGCCATGATGTCCACCGCGTCGCCCTTCACGGGGATGCCCGCCAGTAGATTCCATACCGCGTCAAGTTCCTTCTGCAATTCGTTCATGTCGCTTTCCTCCATGTTCCATTCACACAGATGTATGGCGTGGATTTCCTCCATGTGCCATTCACACAGATATACGGCGTGGCCGTCCTCCATCCGCCGGAGTAGATATGCACCCCGCCGCCGGTCTCCTGCCACACGGCGTACAGTGTGTACGTCACGCCCGATGCAGACCCCTGCACATTGGCTGTCCCGCCCGGGGAGTAGTACACCACCGTGCCATTTGCAAGGGTCAGCTGCCAGTATAAAAACGTGTAGCCGGACCGTGTTGGGATGGTGTACGGGATGGTCAGGGCTATTGCCGTGTCTCCCGTGGTGTTGGTGACAGAGCCGGACACCGAGCTTGGCGCTCCGCTGCCGCCGTTGGCATCAAAGGCCAGTGTGGCGTAATACGTAGTGGAGACGGCAATGGAGACTTCCGCCCGGACGTAGACCGGGGTCTTGCCCGATGTGTTGGTATAGCTCAGCGTCTGCGTGTACGCATACCGGACACTGCTCCCGCCCTCGTTGATGACCCACCGGCTAAATGTGTACCCGCTGGCAAGGCCGAAACTGATACTCAGCGTGGTGCTCTCCGATACGTTGGTCAGTGTGGCGCACGCCGTGCTGTCGCCCTGACCGTAGCCGGAGCTGTACCCGGATATGGTGTAATACAGCCCCTCCGGGATAAACAGGTAAAATGTATACGCCATGTGCTCACCCCAGCAGGAAGAACACCTGCCCGGACACGCCGCTGCTGGGCAGCGTCGAGCCAAAGTTCGCGCTGCTCACCGCAATGGCCGCGCCGTACAGGTTCAGCACCCCGGACGCATTGCACAGCACCGCTGCCACGTTGCCGCTGCCCTCGGCGTAGCCATTGCCCAGATAGGCGTTCAAGCCGGCGGCGGACTGCAAGCGCAGGGACAGATTGGACGTGATGTCAAAGGCGGGGGTGTTGCTCACCTGCATGGAGATCTTGCCCACCTCATAGCTGCTGCCGTTGGCAAGCTTGATCTCGTCGCCCACCAGCTCCGGGGAGTAGATGGACGTGCCGCTGATAAACGTGCCGCCCTGATACTGTCCGTTAGCCAGCTTTGCAAGGTTCGTCACCGCCCCGTCGGCTGCGGTGTAAGCACCGTTTGCGGCGGACAGGGCAGAGCCTGCGTTGCTGTTCGCGTCGCGGATGGTGGTCGACAGGTCGGTTGTCAGGTCTGCCCATGTGATGGAACCGGTCAGGACGAGCTTATCCGCGCTGATGGAACCCGCCGCGATGCTCTCCGTCTCAATGCTGCTGCCCTTGATTTTGGTCGTGCCGGTTTCGTCGGTGACGGTCACACCGTCTACCGTGGTTTTCAGTTCGGTATACTTGCCGTCAATACCCTCGACCTTCAAAAGGATCTCTTCCGAGGTTTTAGAGATCAGGGAGCGGGTCCCGGCCAGCTGGCGGTTAAACTCCTGCGTCATCGGGCCAGCCGCCGGATACTCATCTTCCAACTCTTCCTCGCCGGGGGAATTGATGCCGGGGTATCCGCTGCCATCATCGCTGATGCGGGACAGCGGCGAGTACACGCCCGCAACCGTCACACCGTCGCCCAGCTCCGCCGCCGGGTCAAGGTTCGCGTCATCGGCGGAATACATTTGGTAGGTTTTTCCCTTGAAACTGGCAAGCAGAGCATCCACCATCGCCTGTGTGGCGTGAATACAGGTCGCAGTCAGTTCCATGCCAGTATCATCACCGGCAGTATAAGAGTTTTCACTATCGACCATCAGGGTGACGCGGGAAATCGGTTTGGTAATTCCGTTGTCCTCAAATCCGGTGATGTCGTTGCCAATGTAAAACTTGTCAGACAAGGATGCTCACCCCTCCGAATGTGATGGCGTCGCCGCTCTCCGTAACAAGGTTGTTGGTTTCTGCCGGAGCTGAAAACAGCGGCACCAAAAGCAGCTCGTCCGCGTCGGTCATAATGAAGTTTCCGCCGTGAGCCGCAGCGATGTAACAAAGCTCATTTCGGATGGTCGCGTCATCGGTCGGATAGTCGATGGTATATGCGCTGTTCAGCACCGTGCGAGAATCAATCGTCACGCCCATGATTCGGGCAAACTCTGCCACGGCGTCCGGCATAGTCATGGGGAACGTCAGGGACTGGTCAGGCTCCCACACATTTTCCGCTTTGCGCATGGAATCATAAGCTTCGATGGTCCAATACCCATCATCTTCGGCGCGGCGGTTCGCATAGAATGTGCCTTTGGAGAGCCAGTCCGTGGCGTCGCTGCCATTCACCAGCCGGATGTATCGTTTGATTTTTGCCGCCTTTGGAATGTTCTCGGCGTACAGCGAAAGCGACAGCTGCGCAATACAGGCGTTTCCAATGCCAAACTGTTCGAACAGCCCGGAATCAACGGAGTGCTCAACCTCGTTCTCAGGCCCGTACCACGTCCCGGCGATGTCAAACCCGTATTGCCGCTCCGTCCCGCTCTTTTTTAGCAGAGACTTCCAAAGCGCCGTCGTTGTCTGTGCCATGCGCTACACCTCGATCAGCGTAAATTCCGCCCCTTCCCACACTTCATCGTCGTCGTAGGCTTCCGCCAGCGTGGCGGTGAAGGACGAGCAGTAAAACGTGCGGGTGGCCACTCCATGCAGGTCAAGGTATGTAGCTTGGAAGGTGGACGCGCTCAGAGCATCGTCCAGCGCGGCCAGTTCTGCGCGGGTCATGTCGATCAACGAATAAGTCAGCGTCCGCTTTTCGGTGATTTTGTACCGACGCAGTTTACCGTCTTTCGTGCGCTTGGTCTTTTCACTGTCAAGGTCATTGCGCGTCCACCCGTACCCTTTGCGCTGGATGTGGGCGGACACGTCGATATTTCCGATTTTCAGGATCTCTTTCATGTCTCACCTCATACCAGCAGCACCGGCTTACCGGAGGACTGCGTGACCTTGTTGATGGCTTTGGCAGTCGTGCGGCCAAGAACTGTTTCGTTGACTTTGATGACTTGACCGGCCTTGATGGCTTCAAGGATAGCTTGCAACAATTCAGTGTTTGCGCCGCCGCTTTCCTCTCTGACAATCTTTCGGATCAGACTTTCCGGCGCTTCGAGGTTGTTCCCGCTCGACTGGTCGCCCAAAACGGCCATAAACTCACGATTCGGCGGGATGACTGCGCCCTGTGCCAGCCGAGGGATTGAAATCGGGCTTATCTGCTGGATATTGAATCCAAACCGTTTTCCGCCGACAGCGGGCACCCAGTTCGGAATGGAAAAACTGACTTTGTTCAGCTGACGGATGAGAAAGTTCACGCCGGTGATAATCAGGTTCACAGCACCTTCAAGCGCAGAAACAATTCCATTCCACAGGCCGGTAAATATGCTTTTTACGCCTTGCCATGCTCTATCCCAATCAGCCGTAAACACGCCCGCAATAAAATCCACCACGCCGCCGAAAATTGTCTTTACAGCGTCCATGATGTTTCCCAGCGTGTTGGAAATGCTGTCATACATGTCGGACCAAAGTCCCGCCACAAAGTCGATAATCCCCTTAAACTTCCCGTTGGTCTTTTGGTCAAGCCAATTCAAGAAGGAAAGAAATCCGTCTTTGATTCCCGCAACTACGGAAAGAACAATTTCTTTTAGCCCTTCGACAATCTTTCTGATTCCGTCTGCCGCTTTGTCGATGTCGCCGGTGAAAATCCCAGTGAAGAAATCCAAAAAACCCTGCATGACATCGCGGACACCCTGCAAAAGCTCTTCACCGTGTCCGGTCGCTACCGTGAGCGCCAGCAAAAGGCCAGCGATTCCGGCTATAAGCGCCGGGATAAAGGAGCCGGTGATAAGTCCGATGCCAATTCCAGTTGCCAGAATGCCCGCAATGGACAGCAGCGTGTTTTGCAAATTCCAGCCATTTTTCATTGCGTCATGGAACCCGGTGATGAGCATCCCGATTCCCGTTACAACAAGGCTGATTCCTGCGGCCACAGGGCCAAACGCAAGCGCAAGGCCAGCGGCTACGCCAACAGCGCCCGCCACCATCTGCATAAAATTGTCCCACGATACGCCATTTACCCACGCATCAAACAAGCCCTTCGCATACTGGATAGCAGAGTAAACGGCAGCCAAAATACCAAGGAAGCCTTTCATTCCAAGCCCAAGCGCGGAGCTGATTTTCCACGCCGCCAGCGCCGCGCCGATCAGTTCAATGAGGTTTAGCAGATTTTCCAGCTGTTTTTCCGACATGGACGTGTCAAAATCAAAGTCCGGGGCAATGTCAGTCGATGCACCGCCACCGCCGCCGCTGTTTTCCGTCTGGATGGTGTTGATCTCGTCGAACCCGGCCAAAGAGCCAGCCGCGTCATCAGCGGCAGAGCCTACCCCTTCGAGGGCTTTTGTTTCCTTGTCAAGGTTTTTGGCAGCCTGCTTTGAGCCGCTGGCCGTTTTGCCGAACAAAAGAGATACGATTTGCGCAACCACGGATATGATTCTGGTCAGCACGTTTACAAGCGCGATAAACGCGGGTATAATGACCTCAACAATAGGCTGTGCCAGCGTAAGCAATGCGCCTTTCAGCTTCGCAATGGATGCTCTGGCTTCGTCGTTAGACAAAATCACCTTGCTCATCCAGTTTTTCATGGCCGAAAGCGCCTTGTTTACAACATTGAAAACGAGAGCCGACGCAACGATGCGCTTTAACCTCCGACCAAACTCATCCACGTTTTTTTGCGCACTTTCAAGCGCAGAGTTCATCGCTTTGGACGCCGGAGTAATTTGGCGGATTTGTCCTTTGACATCTGCGGCACGGTTCGCCATTTTTTCGAGTTCCTGAGTGCCGTCGTAGATTTCAGTATTCAGTTTGTCGGCGCTCTGGCGGGCCTTATCCCATTGCGTTTCGAGGTCTTTCACAAGCTGGGCCTGTTCTTGGATGTGGTCTTTTGTAAAAAAACTGTCTCCGCTCTGCATGTACTCCAGTTTTTTCCGGGCTTCATCGTATTCGATACCGATTTGCCGGGCTTCCTCTGCAAGCGCACTGTGCTTCGTTTTTTTCTGGTTCAACGTATCTTGAAGCTTTTCAATTTTACTTTCGAGCTTGGAAAGTTCTTTTTCCGCCTCGTCTGGGTCAAGCTTTGCGGAAATAACAACGCTCCCGTCTTCTGTCATAAATTCACCCCATTTCCATGGTGACATTTGGTATTTGATGTGATATAGTAGCTACAAGGAGGTAATACTGATGGAAACTGAAAACAGCAAAAATAAAAAATTGGTTCAGTGCAAGCATTGCGGAGAAATGATTGCAAAAAGCGCAAAAACCTGCCCTCACTGTGGAGCAAAGAACAAAAAGCCAACAGCCCTGATAGTTGTGTTGATTATTGCCGTGCTGATTATTGCAATTGCGGCATTCGGCGGGTCAGACAACGAGCCGGAAAAGGTTGGGGAAGTTACGCAGCCTTCTGAGAGTGTTTCGCCGTCCGCCGAACCAGAGAAAACAACCTTCGGGGTTGGGGACCAAGTCGTGCTTAACGATATTGTCGTTAAGCTCGTCGATGTATCAGAATCAAGCGGAAACAGCATCATGAAGCCGGACGATGGAAACACCTTTGTCATTTTTGAGTTTGAAATTGAAAATAATTCTGAAAAAGATATTGCTGTAAGTTCCATGTTGTCTTTCGAGGCTTACGTCGATGATTACGCAACAACGATGAGTTTGAGCGCAATGGTAAGTTCGGACAAAACCCAGCTTGACGGGAGCGTTGCCGCCGGGAAAAAGATGAACGGTGTAATTGGCTACGAAGTGAGCAAGGGCTGGTCTGAAATCGAAGTTAGATTCACTCCGGATTTTTGGAGTGGGAAGGATATTATATTTGTTGCAGGAAACTAATCACTACATACTGCCGCCCCTTCGGGGGCGGTTTTTATTTCCCCATCCACTGCTTTATGATGTCGTTTTCCGTTTCCGTTCTTTCTACTTTCAGGTCAATGACCTCCCGGTTGTTTCGGTAAAACTCCCGGTCGTGTTTGTCAAGCGGCTTTCCTTTTGACTTCAAATCCCTGATCCTGACTATTTGTGCAAAAAGGCAATCGCCGATCTCCAGATACGCTGAAAGAAACGTCCACCAATGCACACCGCCCGTATTCGTGTCAAAGTCGTATGGAACAGATCTCATTTCGTACCCTAAGACACGGTTTACAGGGGCCACTATGTATTGGAAATCCTGAGACCAATTCATCAGTTGCGGCTGCTTGCGCTTCTGTGCGCTGTCCACATTCCCGCCATTGATAAACCAAAAGCAGCTTTTAAGCGCCTCTTCGTAGTCTGCCAAACTGTCAAATTCAACGTAGAACATATTGAGGACGGTATAGCATTTGGCGTTGTCATTTAACTCTGCATCGTTCAAAACCTCAAATATGTCGAGGATAACGCGGAAATCATAGCGGATTGGGCACTCTTTCCCGCCAATGCAAACGATTTTCGGCAACCCGTATTCCATACCGTCCTCCTGAAATCACTTCTGGTATTTCTTGTACTTTGTGAGGTACTTGTTCACCCGCGCGTCGGTTTTCTTTACCTGTGCGCTCACCTCATCGGGAATCACATCGATGACGGCAAGAATAAAGTTTGTCCACAGGGGCAAGCCACCGCTCAGTGCAGCGGGGGAAATCTGGTGGTCATCCCCGTTTTCATCAACCCAGCGGAATAGTTTTCCAGAGGTTCCAGCGCCAAACAAAGCATCAATGTCTGCTTTCATCCCTTCGTCCCGTTCACGCTGATGCCGGAACATATCCAGCGCGCCATCGAACTTCTGAGCCTTGTCCTGTTCCATCTGGTCGGCGAACCGAACCAACATAGAGTAAACAGCTTCGACAAACATCGTGTCGGTAGGGTTGAAGCAAATGCTGCCGCGCCCACCACTGATGGGGTACGACTTTACGCCGGGTTCAAGGTCCAGCTCCGCGCCGGATGTGAAATTAAGTTCCGCCATGTTGTCCCTCCTTACTCGTCAGCCGTAAAGGTCACCACGCCGCCAGCGCCAACAGCAGCAGTGCCGGTGGTGCGGTTGCCGCCCAGCGTCACGTCAATAGGCATACCCACAAAGCCGCCGCCCTCGCCGCCGAGACTGGAGGGCTTGACCATCGAAGCATCGTAGCGCTCCGCAAAAACAGCGGTCTTAGCGGTGCCAGCATAGTGATGCACGATAAGTACGTCCTGATTCGCCAGAGCGGCGGCGTCCTGATCCTTGACGGCGAGATTCCAGATCTTCGTCAGGGCCTTGTCACCGGCGTCAAGGTCACAGGGGTCAAAGGACTGGGTAACAATGGGCTTCTTCATGGTAGTGCGAGTGGTGCCGAGGATGTCCTTGTTGGATTCCTCCTGCCAGTCGTATTCCATGCTGGAATCCGTGACACGGGTGCCGAAGGGGGACCACGTGGGGGATTCGTAAGAGGTTCCGGTATTCAGATACGCAATCAGCAGTTCGCGGTCTACGGTCTGGCCGGAAGTAGTGTTAAAGGTCATATCAGCCATATTTAATCACCTCATAAGTCAGTTTCATAAGGATTTGATGGTCCTCATCGCCGTTTTCATACGGAGCAAACATAGAAGAACGCGTAGTCGGTTCCACGCGAATAACCTTGCGTCCCTCGCCAATGTCAGGGTGGGGCGCAGACGCGGCCCAATCACCAAGCTCGTTCAGCAGCTCGTCAGCTTTGAGCCGCTTGTCATTGCTGTTGCCGGGTTTTACACGGTAGATGAGTTTGAATTGATACTCGGCCTGATAGCCGCCGAGAATGTACTTTTTTGTGATGTACGCCGCCTGAATGGTGGACAGCGCCATTGCTTCGGTGTCGGCGGGCAAAAACTCAAACCGGATCAGGTCCACCGGCTTTCCGGGGAAGGTGTTGAGCCATGCCAGCAGTTTCCGCGATACCTGATCCTCTTCCGCCGCAGACACCGTCTTTTTAGTCTGTTCCAAAGTGTTTCACCGCCTTTTCGGCTACGCGCATCCATTTATCGAGGTTCTGGGCTTTGGACGCTTCAAACCAATGGGACTGCGCCTGCGGGTGTACCGTCTGGTTAAACACCAGATTCCGGTCTGTGACGACCTTCGTTCCGCCTTTGGGGGCGTAAGTGCTTCCGGTGCTGGGATCAACCATGACTTTGCCGTAGTAGAGGAATCTGGCATAAGGGCCGGGATAGACAATCTGGTTCCCATCCACCCTTGTGCGCTGCGTGAGGGAGCCTGTGAGCATTGGGACAAACGGAGCCGTATCTTTTTCTACCTGCACCGCAACGGCGTGTCCTGCGCGGCTGCAAGCGCTTGCAAGTGCTTCCATGACCGCGTCCATGCCGTCCGTGTGCACCGTGAATTTCAGCCCCATGTCATACCCCTCCGCACTCCCAGTGCTGCATATCAGCGCTGCCGAAGTCTTTCATGTCAACCTTTGTGAGGTTGTAGCAGTCATCGTGGGCCAGCGCCACAGCTTCGTTATCGGAGACATACTCGCCTTTGATAAAAAAAGTGGTGCCACCGTTGCCTTTGACCGAAAGCGTCCACAGTCCGGATTTATCCTCGGCGTTGTAAAACTCCTGCGGCCCAACGTACTTTTTGACACCGCCGGTCGTGCTGTCCACCGCTTCTACCGCGAACGGGATGTAGAGGGTAACTGCGTCAGCACCTTCAAGACCGCTCTCCCGCACGTTGACACCCTTAGATGCGTCGAGAAACACACCGCGCAGGATGGTGGTATACAGTGTCTCAGTTTCCTTGAAGGTGGTCTTGTCGGTTTCTGTAACGCTGTTGTAGACGGTCACAGTGTGGGGAGCGTACAATGGCCGCACCCCCTTCCGCGATAAAGCAGGCCGGTGTGGGAAAGATACTCAGCGCAGGTAGCGGCAAGCAGCTTTTTGGCCCCGTCCGTCGCGTTCAGGGCAGACAGCGCTGATTCTCCGCCCGTCGCAAGCGTTCTGGAATAACCGCCTACCGTTTCGCTTTTGACTTCCGCATCTCCTGCGGCGGCTTTGGCAAGGTTCTTTGCCGCAAGCGCCTGTGCGGATTCGACCACAGCGTATTTGTCAACCAGCGCACAACAGCACATCTTTACCGCGTCAAGGTCAGCGTTGTCTTTTGCCCGGTTCTGTGTGTAGTAATCGAGGAAGGAGCTGGCCCGAACGGCCAGACGCGGAAAATCTTCCTCGCTCACGGCTCCCATATAGGTTCCGGAGTAGTATGTATAATCAGCGTAGACCATACGGGTCAGCTCCTTTCAAATCAGCCTGAGACGGTGACGGTAGCGGTGCCGGTCTTGGTGCTGTCCTGCTTAGACTTAGCCGTCACGGTGATGCTGGTGGAAGTCTCGTTGGTAGCCACGTTCAGAACGCCATCCTCGGTAATGGAGGACTTCGCGCCGTTCTGGCTCCACTCCACGTTCTCACTCACGATGCCATCACCGGCCACGGTGGCGGTAAACACTTTCTTGTCACCCTTCGCCATAGTGGCGGTAGCGGGAGACACAGTCACGGTGGACACGGTGCCAGCCTTGCCATACACGGAGAAGGGGAACGGGTTGGTGATGTCGGCATTGTAGGCGTTGACGGGGTTGGCAATCTCCCAGCCCAGACGCATGACCGCGCGAAGAGCGACCATATCATTTTGCATCAGGTTGTAGGTAATGGCCTTGGTGCTGGGATCCTGGATAACGCCCTCAGTGAAGATCTTGAAGGTCATATCCTGGCGGATTGCATACACCAGCTGGCTCCAGTCGCCAACAATCATCTGTGCCTGCGCGGGGTCAAACGCGCCGTTCATGGGGAAGTACATGTCCATGCCGTCAAGGCCGTAGCGGGTGGAACCCTGCATGTCGGACTTGAAAATGGGCTGTCCGGTGGTGTCTTTCAGGCCGCGCAGCTTGCCGCGCATCTGAATGGCAGCCATAACGCCGTTGGGGTTAAAGCCGTCCAGCTCGACCTTTGCGATCAGGCCGCCCTCGCCCATGATGTCATCAAACACGCTGGTGCCGATGGGAACGCCGTTACCGGCAGCGATGGCAGAGGGAACCACGCCATCACGCCAAGTGGTGGGCTTGTTGGTGCCGAAAAGAATGGCGGCATCAATGACCTTGCCAAAGGCTTCGGTCAGGCGTGGCCGAACTTCACCCCAGATGTCATAGTCGGAATCGTCGAGAACGGCCTCGGGAATGGGGACGATGACGGCGATTTCCTCGGCGTAGATCTTTTTCTTGTCCCACGCCATCTTGGTGGTCTGCTTGAAAGCGTCACCAGCGCCGCTGTCGGTAGCTTCGCCGTTGACGAAGTACGCGGAGGGAAGGGCATCAAGCACGTTGATGGTCTGGGTCTTGCTGGACATGTTCGCCAGACGGCGGCCCATGCGCAGTACAGCGGATTCGGCAATAGCGCCCTGCATGATGTCTCGGGTAACAGGCTCGGGGATCAGGCCGGAAAGTGCGCTGCGATCAATAGTAGCCATGTATCAGTTCTCCTTTTCATTTCATTGCGCCGCGAATCAAATCGTTCATCGCGGCATTGATGTCTGTTTTCTTTTCGCCGCCGCCGGCCGGAGCCGTCCAGTCAAACTTGACCTTCTGGCGTTTCTCGGTGAGCTTATCCACGGCCTGCTCAAAAGTGGTCTTGTCATCAACCATCTTGAGAGCCTTAAACGCGATAAACTCCGCGTCCTCGCCGGTCAGGCCCTTGCCCAGCACGTACTTGTCACGTTTCAGCTGCTCAACCTCTGCCTGCGAAGCAGTCAATGCGGCCTTGCTGTCCGCAAGGTCCTTCGCCTGTTTCGCCTGCCGCTCCTGCTCGGTCTGCTGGCTGTCCTTCCATGTGCGGTATGCGGTGATTTCTTCCTCGCTGGGAATACCCTTCATCGCCTTTGCGAGGCGCTTGCCAATCATGGCGTCTACTTCCTCCT
>ERZ1034917.1098-NODE-1098-length-18783-cov-86.321017_pt1 | contig 18783 bp, 25 predicted proteins | sample MGYA00520605_ERZ1034917 | MGnify/ENA primary metagenome ERZ1034917 (study PRJEB33766, sample SAMN09781784) | gut metagenome | biome: gut microbiome | host: Homo sapiens | place: Madagascar | study: EMG produced TPA metagenomics assembly of the PRJNA485056 data... | reverse complement strand
GTTTTGTTATGTTTTGTTTCTTTCTTCTTCCACTTATCTGTATAAGTATCATTATATTTGTTTTTGTATTTGTTGTGGTATTTATCCTGTACATTGTGGATTGCTATCACATCATAGCCTGTTCCATTAAGCTGTTCACACATTCTGTTTATTTCTTTCAGCTCTTTTGTTACATCTTGTATAAGCTTTGAAATATACTCTGCATCTGCTCCCATTCCATTATTCATGCATTTCTGCCACTGTTCCTCATACAGTTCTTTTGTTTCATGCTCCCACTGTTTGTATTGTTCCATTGCATTCTTTACGAACTTAGGAAGAACACTGTCATTCACATCATCCGTTGTATATTTGCTCCAATCTCTTGGAATCATCTGTGGGAACTGTACTTGTCTTAATGGAATTAACTTCTGATGAAGATTTATATACTTATGGTGAAGCTTTCTTTTGTTTGCACATTCATCCATATATTGACATTCTAGCTTTCTTTTAAATCCCTGTAAGCCAAGGAAACAAAAATAGTCTGCAAGCTGTTCATGGAAACTTAATGCTTTCTGCATGTGTTCATCAAGTTTTATATACACTTCTTCCGCAATGTTTTCTTGCATACGTTTGTTTCTTTGTGTTCCCATATATGGTTGCTGTTCCTGTGTATTCCATCCTTGTTCTGTATTTGTTTTGTTTGTGTTTATATTTTCGTCATACTTCACACCATTTACTTCATACATTGTTTTACCCTCCTTATATTACTGGAAAATTATAACTTGTTCCGCATAACTCACAGCTACTAACCATGAAAGTACCAACATCTGTCGCAACATTTGTATGGTATACCTTTCTACTTCTTAACTGGTCTGCATGAACATTGTTTCCACACTTTGTTCTAAGTACATACTGTGTTGTTCCTGTTCCAATCGTAATTGCTACTGTTTCTGCACTTGTTACTGTTGGAATTGCCTGTGCTATACAGATACACACTTTTTCTTTGTTTCTGTAATTTGCCTGTGGAATATTCAAAACCAAAACATTATCTTGTACTGCTACACTGTTTGTTTTCACAAAATGAATACAACCACCACATCCATATCCATTATTATTATATAAACTACATGCCATTTTATATCACCCTTTCTAACCCTTTTAATTAAACGAATAGGGCGGTTTTTATGCCGCCCCTACAAATATATCACGCATAAGCGGAAACTCTCTTAAATCAACGAATAAACACCTTTAACATCCACACGCATTGTTGCAAGCTGTTCCATAGTGTGAAAACATCTGTGCGCTTTCATATGGACTGCATGTCTGATATGCTGGAATTGGTGTTGGTCTTAATGTTGAAATCAGCGTTGCGTTCTGTGCCTGCTGACTCAGCTGGAAGTTTGCTGTCTGTAACTGGTCACGTAAGCTCTGAATCTCATTCTGTGTCATTAATGCTCTAGTTGCATCACCATCTGCTTTAATAGCGTTCACGATATCACAAGTATTTCTTGCATTCTCATATCTTACAGAATCAATACTTCTCTGCGTTGTGCAACAGCAATCTGCAAGCTGTGAAGCAAGTGAATTTGTGTTCTGCATTCCCGCTACTGCTACATTGTTGATTGCTTGCTGTGTTCCATTGAATCCATTCAGAAGCGAAGTATTAACTGCATAGAATCCATCACAGATTCCATTTTCCAAACCGTTCAGCTTGTTCATTACTGCCTGGTTGTCAAAACCTCTCTGAATTGCACTATCTGTATATGCGCTTGCTGTACTATTCATACCATTTCCACCCCAGTTTCCAAAGTTACCTCCCCATGCAAGTAGGAAGAATAAGAAGAAAATCCAACTTCCATTGCCATCACCAAACATTCCATTGTTTTCTTTTCCGAGTGCTAAAGCATCAGCTACACTCAATCCATTTCCATCCATTCCCATAGTAAATACCTCCATATTATTTAATATTTATATAAACCGCTATATGTACACTTTAGCGGCTCATACCACCCATAAATGCTTGAAACTGTTTATAAGCCTGTTCTAAGTCTATTCCTCTTTGCTTACATAAGTTTCTAGCTACTTGCTCAAGTTCTTGCTCTGACTTACCTTGTGCCATTTCTTCTGCTCTTTTAAAAAGCGGATTATTCTGCATCATTTGTTTGCTCAACTTCTGAAACATAAGTTACACCCTCCTTAAGCTCATTTATTCTTTGTTTCAATTCATTTACAACATTTTCAAACTGTTGTTTAGAAACATATTCAACATTCGCTTTATTTTCTGTTGGTTTTAATATGTATGTTTTAAGTTCTGCTGAACCATCTAACAATATTTGCTTTGTATAGATACATCCATTTGCAATATCTGTGAAAACAAACAAACTACCATCTAAATCAATCATACTTGCTTTCGCTTCATCATAACTTGAAACTGGTCTACCCTTTAACATCTGTGTTTGACTCTGATTCTGCATATACGGTTGTTGGTAATTATATTGTTGTTCCATCTGTGCAATTCTATTTTGTGTTAATTGTTGCTGATATGGATTCATCCCATATCCTGTATAGTTGTACATCAATCACCACTCCTTTCATGCTTTTAATATATCACACTTTCCACATTTTGAAATATAAACAAAGTATACTAGGAATGACCTTAAAGAATATGTGCAATAAAAAAGGAGTGCTTTCGCACTCCCTCAAATCATTCTGCCTATTTTCATAAGCATCTTTCTATGTTTCTTTTTAACTGCAATTTCTGATAATCCTATTTCATCTGCTATGCATAAAAATGTTTTCTTTTCTTTATAATGTAACCACAATATTTTCTTTTCTTCTTCACTTAACATTGTTTGTTCCATCAAATCACTAAATTCTTTTACAGAACTTATGTCCTTTAGTTTTGTTCTAGTTTCTGCATTCTTTTTATCCATGCTTACCACTTCCCATAAACTTTCCGCAAACTGGACATTTCTTAGAATTACCACCATGCTTGTTCCCATTCTTCGGAACTTTAACCTTTGACCTTGATATTGTTCTTGTTTTTGTTACATGTATGCTTGCTTTCGCCATCCTTAATTCTCACCACCTTGGTTATGAACCGCATTATCATTATACTGATTTCCACTTACATCATTGTATTCTGCATTTGCGTTATCTCCGCTTGTTTCAACATCAACATCTTTTGTATTTGTTTCTTGTGCCGTATCATAATATTCAAATTGCGACTCATACCAAACAAAACAACCGAAACCGAATGCTGACTGTAAGAACATTAAAACAATCAGAATTATTATAATGATATCTTTTAGTTTGTTTGACCTTTTATATTCCTTTTGTACATCTATCAGTATTTCTTCAAATTCTTTGTCTTCCATGTTATCACCGCCTTAATACTTTTCAAGTACCACCTTTACATAGAACTGCTTTGAAAATGATGGGTAGCTTGTTTCTTCTATTGAAAAACAAGGAGAAACTCCGCTCGGTGTAAGAATCACTCCTACTGTAGCTGGCTTATTAGTAAAATTATCTGTATATCTCATTAACCCAATTTCACCACCATTTCTCCATGTAAGTTCGGATTCTTTTCCAGTCTTATTTGTATACATTACTGATTTAACATAACAATTACTATTGTTAAATCCATCTGGATATCTTACACTATTGTTTTTCGTATCATATATATATACGTTACAACCCGGATAAGCTTCTGAATTTTTTGCAAACTTGTTTTTATCCATTGTGAATAAGACTGTTGATGTTTTTGCATTTATTGAATCGACTTGTGCTTGCAAAGAAGTTGCAACATCTTCTGACAATCTACCCTTTATCCCATCAAACCATTCATTGAATATTGACGTAAACTGTGAAAATAAATCAGATGTGCTTATCTGCTGAACAACTCCTGTTACGAATCCACACACTTCATTATATGGTCTTTTGTCTGTTATATCAACGGAACTCACACTAGATGAACCTACATCCTTTTTAATTGTTGCTAACTGCAACTCCTTAATTGTTGATGTTCTTGAAACACTTGTATCATTCCGTTTTACTTCCAATGACATTTTTCTGTTCACCTTATCAAGTCTTAGAACAACTGAATCTGTTTGAACATACGAAGAACTATTAACTTGAATTGTCAACGTTGTATCAACTGCTAAATCATAGTAATAGCCATCTATATAGGCACTACCCGCTTTTACTGTTACTTTCAATCCACTCTGCGCTGAAACTTTTAGTCCATCTGTAGGATTTACAAAAACGCCATTTCCTATAAACTTTGAAAAATAATTTGCAAAATCTTCTGCATTATATGTTCTATCATATACACCGCTACTTGTTTCAACTGCATCAAAAAAACCATATCTTTCCGACATAGTAAATCACTCCTTTCAATGTTTTATATTTTTCTTCCGCTCCATGTTCCATTATTTCTAAAACCAACATACAAATTATTTGAATCATCTACCATCATTATTACACCATCTTTTCCACCATTTGTTACGAATACTCCTTTCGAATATGTTGGTATTGTCAAACCGCTTGGAAATGGAACATTACTGTTCGCATTAACAAAAAAAGATGTACTATCTTGTGGAAGATTGTCTATATTTTTTGCAATAACATCTGTTTTCAATTTTTCCAACTTTTTTGTATTCGCTTCAATGTGTTTAACATTAACATCGTTTTCCTCAACCTTTTTTATTGCGGTTTCTGACTTTTCTATAGCATCTTTGATTCTTGAACCATATGTGAATTCTATGTCAACAATATCCCTATCATCTTGCCTTGTCACTATTACATTTGTAATCTGTGCATCAATTTCCATTACAAGCTCTTCATCTGAGACTGTAACAAAATCTCCAATGTTATAATCTTCTTTATATGTATATTGTTTTGTTGTATCTGTAACTGTTGCTGTGTATTCTTCACTTAAATCATTATCTTTGGCTTTTTCATCTGCCCTTTGTTTCATAAGTTCTTCATACTCTGCATCTGTTAATTTTTTATTATCCTGTTCACTTTGAATGTCTCTTGCATCAACCCATAATTCTTTCCTATTCCACCCTTTACGCTCTCCAAAAGTAGCATTTGAATTAACATCTATATTATACCACTTTCTGTCTGCTCCCTCTCCCTCTCCTGCAATATATACTGTATTTTTAAAATTTCCTTTATCAACTGTATAATCTGTGTTTGCTATATTGCTTAGAGATTGCGAAAATATAACAGAACTTACTGCGTTATTTGCTCTATGTCTTGTTCTATCTTCACCAGCTCCAATTATCAATGCCCATCCATCAATATTCTGTGGATGTTCTGCACTAATAACTACAACATTTGGTTTTAATACAATCCTTAATTTATCGGCTTCTGCGATTTCACTTATTTCATCCCACAAAGAACCTCCTGTTACTTGTTTATCTACCGTACTACATACTTGTTTTAATCTTTCTTCATCTTCAAACTCAACAGAAAGTGCAATATTTCTATTTTCATCATCTGACATTATAAGATTTTGTTTTATCAATTCTTCAATATATTTATAACTTTTTCCTTTAAATGTAACTTGTCCTTTAATAACTCTATATTCTAACAGTTTTAATGCAAGGCTTCCTTTGATTGTAAATACTTTACTTGTCTCAATGTCGCTTTCACGCTTTATTGACTCAATAATTCCAAAAACATCATCATCTAATAAAACATAATAATTCTTTGTCTTATCCATCAAATATAGATTTTCTTTATCCAACATTGCATTAATTGTGAATGTTCCTATTTCTCTTGCCTTAAGCTCATATTGTGAATACTCATATTTGCGGAGAATGTCAACTATGCACATTGTATCATCTAATATTGTTATCATAATTCTACATCCCCCTTATATTAAAATATTGTTCCCTATATTCAAAACTAACATCCATAACACCATCACTCGGCTGTATTTCATACGAATAATAGTTTTTCCCTATAAGGATTTTAAACAATTTATAACCAACTTCCATATTCCCAACAATAGAGGCTTCATCACCGCTTTGTGTATATAGTTTAACACTTTCTTCTCCTATGTTAGTATTTATAACGATTTCATCACCAGCCGACATATTCAAAGAAGAAAATATAATTTTTGCATCTTCTGTTATACTATTTACTTGCTGTGTTATTAGGAAATCACTAATTGCTTTCATTCGTATAATACAACCGACTGGAACATCACCATTGTTTTCAATCAAGATAACTTTCTGCCTATGTTCTACGCCCATTGTTATCCCTTTTGTTTTAGGAATCGTTAACGGAAATTTGAACTTGTTTTCAGTAGCAGAAAAGTTAATTGTTTTTATTTCTTTGTAAAACATTGGATTGAAGCATTCAAACTCCAAAATAAACTTACAAAGAACTTCGTTATTTTCTTTGTAAGTGTTAGAATATTTTGGTGGTGCTGTTGGTCTTGCATCTAAATAAAAACCATTTGCTTCAATCACAATTTCTTGATATATAGAAATCATTCTATCAAGTTCTTCCTTTTTGTCTTGTACTGCTGTTTCGCAATTCTCCCAGTATTGCTCCCATGTATTTGCCTGTTCTACATCCTTAGCAACAACATATCCTGTTATAGTTGGTTTTCTTGTTCCAACTGTTAAACCAGCATAAGACTGCCCTATTTGATAAGGCACTCTATATGCTGACATTTCTACGCTAGGTGTATCCCAATCAATTTCATCAATGATATAATAACCATCTTTTGAATCAATAACAATACTGTCTTTTGTTACGCTATTTGTTAATGTAACTTTTTTGACCATTATTTTCACCGCCTTTTAAAATCCTAACAGTAACTCCCTTTTTGCTTTTTTCATTTGTCTTGCATACTCATATGCGTTTGGTTTTGTATTGTAGAAGTTGAATGTATCTCCACTACTATTTTTACCTCTACTGTTATTATACTCTTCATTCTCCTGTTTTGTCAATACCCTTTCTCCTTTATGTAACTCTGCTACATATCCATTAAAAGGTACATAATCCAAACCATTTGCATGTTTACCATTTACACTTCTTGCGGCTGACTTTGCTTCATTTGCACCACTCACAACATTCTTGAATCCACTAACAATCCCACTGACAAAACTTCCAATCTTCCCAGCAAAATCGCTTACCCATCCGAGGATGCTGTTTCCTATACTCTTTAATCCATTCCACAGCTGTGACAGAATATTTCTACCAGCACTGTACATCTGACCGCCTATTGCAAGTATTTTACTAGGTATCTGTGATACTATACTCCAAACCTTACTAGGTAACTGTTGCATAAATGAAATAAATCTTGAAACAAAATTAGAAGCTGTTCTTGTTCCACTTTGTACAAGCTGTGAACCCCATGAAATAATTTTGCTCAATGTATTTGATAACCATGTCCACACTCTACTTGGTAGTTGAGAAAACCACTGTACTACATTCGTTAAAAAGTTTGAAGCGGCTTCTATTCCGATTTGTAACATATTTGAACCCCACTCAATAACTTTGTTTATTGTGTTCAGCAACCATTCCCATATCCTACTTGGTAGCTGTGCAAACCATGTTACAATATTTTCAATTATCACTGGCAACTCCGTTGTTGCCCATTCAATACAAGATTGACCAAACAAATATATGTGTCCTAACATTTCGCCGATTACATAACCAATCTTATAAGGCAATTCGCTGAACCATGTTACAATCGCATTTATTGTGTTCGGTATTGTTTCATTCACAAAAGTATTAAATGCATTTGGTATTGTTTCGGTAAAGAAACTAATCACATTATTAACAAAACCTTGTATTGCTTCAACTGCATTGTTAAATACCTCTGGAATTGTTTCAATAAAGAATGTTTTAACACTATCAAACGCTCCCAAAATAATTTCTGGAAGTCTGCTAAAGATATCAGACACTTTGTCAAAGAACTCTTGAAACTTTTGTGCCGCTTCGTCAAGTCCAAACTTCTCTAATATCTTCGCTCCTATATCTCCGATAGTGCTTAGAATTGTACTTCCAATACTTGTGAATGTTTCTACTATATTGTCAAACAATCCTTTTATGCCATCTGCAACTTGTTCAAAATCTCCTGTAAATATTCCAATGAATATATCCATTATACTTAGAATATTGTTTAACACTAATTGTATTATATCAACAAGTGTTGAAAAAGCACCCTCAAATACTGGGGCGAATATATCACATAATATCTCCCATGCTGTTTTAATTACGTCTGTTATACTTTCAAAGTTAAAACCTAACTCATTTATCTTGCTTACAAACTCATTCGCAAAATCTGAAAACACTTTCTTTAATTCATTGAATGTATTTGTTATGTTATTTCTAAACTCTTCATTTGTTTTCCACAATGTAACAAACATTGCAACCAATGTTCCAATAACTGCAACAACTCCTAAAATTGGTGCTATTACCGAACTAAAGGTCGTTGCAATTTTTGTTATAACACTTGGTATTCCACCCATGCTTGCTATTAATTCAGATTGCCCCATACCAAGAAACTGTATTGTTTTTGTTACACTTCCAATAACTCCACTTGCTGTTTTAACAGCTGTAATTATAGTGCCTATTGTACTTGCAACTTTTGACAAAATAAGCAAAACTGGACCGATTGCGGCAATTACAAGACCAGCCTTTACAATAAAATTCTGTTGCTCTTCTGACAATTCATTAAACTTTGTTACAAGGTTTGTAAGCCACTGGATAAAGTTTCTTATGTTTGGTATTAATACATTTGATATAACAATTCCAGCACCCTCTAATGCTGATTTAAAAAGTGTTACATCACCCTTTAAATTATCAAGCTGTGTTTGTGCTTGTTTTAATGCAGAATCGTTTGCATTTTTCAATCCCTCTTTAAAATCATTAACTTTTTCTGTTGATGAAACTGTCATTTTATTGAACGCTTGCAAACCATACGTTGTAAATATGGTGTTTTTGTATGCGTTTCGTTCTTCTTCTGACATTCCACTTAGTCTACTATTTAATTCATCTACAACATCATTAAAATCTCTTGCATTTCCTTGTGCATCATATACAGACACTCCTAATTCATCAAGTGCTTTCTTAGCTGTACTTGTTGGAGTATATAAATCCATCATGGCTCTGTTCAATGCTGTTGCCGCTTCTTCTCCTGTTACATTCTGTTCTGCTAATCGTAGCAAACTTAATGTTACGCTATCCATATTTTGTCCATAACTCTTAGCTGTTGCGGATGAAGAAGAAAGAGCTGTTCCTAATCCTCTAACATCTGTGTTCGCCATTGTTGCTCCTTTTGCAACTAAATCAGTAACACGCTTTGCTTCGTCCATTCCTTTTCCAAAACCTTTTAGCGTTCCTACAACATAAGTTGAAGAATCAGCCAAACTTAAATTGCCAGCCGCCGCAAGATTTAATACCTCTGGCAACGCTGTCATTTGCTCTTCTGCCGTTAATCCACTCTGCGCTAATACATTTAATCCCTCTGCCGCCTGTGTTGCGCTAAACGCTGTTGTAGCACCCATATGCTGTGCAAATTTAGAAAGATTTTGAATTTTATCTGTTGTTGTTCCCGTTGTTGCTGCAACTTGTGACATTGCGCTTTCAAAATCTGTTCCCGCTTTAAGTGCCACCGCTCCTACTCCTGCAAGCGGCAATGTAACACTCCTTGACATTGTACTCCCAACTGTAGCAAAAGCGCTTGAAAGTCCTTTAAACTTTTGTTCTGCTGTGGCTGAATTATCCCCAAAAACTTTTAGGTCGTTATAAGCGGATTTAAACCCTTTTTGAAACTTACTTGAATCAAGTTCCAAGTACGCCACAGCAGTTCCCATATTAACCGCCATCTGTTTTCTCCTTTCAAACAATACTATTCATACTGTTTATAAAAATCTTTAAAATTACTATAATGTTTTGTTTCCGCTTTTTTGTCCTGTTCTATGTAATGAGGTTTTTCTCCCTCTGTTAGTCTCAATGTTAATTCACAACATGCTTCGTTAAAACAAAAGGCAGTATAACTGTCCTCTATTCCTAACACTTCGCTAGGTAAACATTTATACTGCCTTGATATCGCTAATACACTTTCTATTTTCTTACTCTGTACGAAAGGATTCTAATGCTTTTACCCCCTGTTGTGAATAATTAAAAATAAACATCATCTGTTCATCTGTCAACTGAATTCCTGTACTTTTGATTTCATCATATGTTGGTTCTACAAAAGTTTCACTTGCAATCAAATCAATCACATCATAGATTTCTTGCATCATACTGTTTTCTTCTGTATCAAGACTTCCACTCTGTACGAATAACTCATTTGTTTTAACAAGTAATGAGTTTGGAATCTTTCCCTGTTTTGCCATTCCCAAAATAGATGGTCTTTTAAGTTTTGCGATAAAAGGTTGACCCTCTGCAAAATCTGGAAGCCTTACAATATTACCATTTGCATATTGTTTCAACTGTTCCAAACTTGTTATCTGTTCTGTTTCTACTGGTTTTACCATGTTCTCATTCTCCTATCTTTTTTTATTTTAGTTTACTGCTAAACCTGTTTCGAAACTATCTTCATCAGACAATGCTACAACATCTGTAAACTGCGGAAGTGCTTTCACATAAGATATCTTATATGGTGCTTCTCCCTCTTTTGGTGCTGAATTAATTGTATACTCTGGAACTCTGAAAACATCATCTTCTGAACTCATTGCAATCGGTGTTCCTTGGCAATTCGGATATGTGATTTTTTCATACTTAACAATCTGACCACTTGCATCATACTGTGCGGAATAACAATCAAGCTCAAATACCTGTCCTTTATCTGTACTTCCAGCAACTGGCGGTGTATATGTTAATGTTTCGCCACTTCCAGCAACTGTTCCACCTTGCAGAATTTTAACAAGTTCTGGAATGAATACATTGTCTGTCATTGTAATTTGGTGTCCAGTGATTGTCATAGTTGCTGGCTTCTGTGCAATCAATCTTCCAAGTTTTACAAGTTTAATTGCATCTGTTGTTTCTGTCTGCGGTTCAACTGCAATTTTGTTTGCTGTGTCTACCGCAATCTCTGTCGCATTAGAATCGTCACCGTCAACCATGCCTGTTCTTACTACAACAAGTGAAACATCAATAGTTGGGATTCCAACTGCTTTTTTCTGTGTTTTCGACATTGTTTAAACCTCCTAATAATTTTCTATTTTTCTACAGCCTTGATATTGGAATGATACCATATGTGCATTTTTATCTTCGTCATAAAAACTTGCTGTTTCATTTCCTACATACATAACAAGTGGAAACACTTGCTTCATTTTCTGTTTTGTTTCAATCATGAAACTTTCAATTCTTCCATATCTGTTTACTGGAACATATAACATAATTGTGTATAGCGGTCTCTCGCTTGAAACTGTTTGTTGTTCGTATGCTCCCTCTGACTTTATAACAACATATTCTTTCAGACATTCACCTTTATGCTGTGATGGATAATATACTTCCGTTCCATCTGCCGCTATAGCATCCCTAATTTGCTCTATAATGCTTTTCATTTGATATACCTCAATAAATTCTTATACCCATCTAAAACTTCCTTAGAACACGCATTCACGGTTTTCTGTAAAATTGCAAATCTTCTTTCATTACATAACTCTAAATATATACCATAATCAACGCCATGACCTATATATATTCTAGTTCGCATTTTTCCAAGCTGTTCAACCCATCCTGTAAGCCTTTGCCTTGCATGTCCTGTTCTGTCTGTCCATGGTCTGTTTTTCTTAGCATAGTTCTGAAACTTTTTTGCACCGCTTGTCGCAAACATTTTAATCGCAACTTGTGACTTTGTTTCGGCTCTTTCTAAATTGTCTAATAGTTGTTTTGCATCAATTCTAATTGTTCCCATTTAACACCAACTCCATTGATATATCACAAACAATGTTAAACTCTTGTATGTTATTTTTCTCAATAACTTTATAAGTGTTTTCATTTATTTGTATCATATCTCCATTTTTAATCAAAACAGAATCGTCATATGCTACCATCAATTTTGGCTGTCCTTTTGAATGCGTTTTAGAACCATCTGAAATGCTTTTTGTTACATATCCCTTTTCTGTATGAAACAATCCTTGTATTTCTGTTATTTCCTCTTGTTTGTCTGTATCTTCTCCATAGTTGTTTAATACTGTTCTTTTTACAACATAACTTCTGCCATGTGTTTTTATCTCTCTCTTTACTTTGTTTAATTCTATCTGTAACATTTTCTCATTCATTTTAGCACCCCACTGTTTACAGAAACAAAATGGGATGCAAGCATCTTGAAATAACTAGAACTGTCTTTCGTGGTCAAACCACTTACATCCAACCCTGTTACTTCTGCTTTGATTATTAATCCATCATAGCTTGCTTTTCTAACATCACCATTATTTTTCTCTAACAGATATTGTAATTCATCCACTTCGAAATACGGTGCTTGCTTTTCTCTCAAGTTGAATTTTAACTGTTCTAAATTATCCATATTGCTCACCTCCCACTTTTGTTTACATCTTGCTCTGTTGGATTGCTTTCTGAATAATCTGTCTTGCTTCTCTTACATTCTTAGCTTTTGAAGTATCAATGTTATGTTTTGTTGCATACTCCGCAAGCTGTTCTTTGTTCATTTCAGAAATTGGAATTGTATCAACTGAATCATCCTCAACAGTTTCTTCTTCTGTTTCAAAATCATCAATGTTTTGTTTTGTTTCATCAACAATAACATAACCATTCTTTTTGAACATTGTTTCATATGAATTGCGACTTACCTTAACAGTATGCTCGCCTTTCATAATATTAACCATTGCCATGTTTATTCCCCCTTACTACGCTACTACATCAAGAATATATACTTGGTCTGCTGTTGGGAAGTCTGGCAAACAAATCATTGTAACTTTTGTTTCAACATTTACTGGGTCTGCCTTTGTCATTGTTGTAACTGCGACTCCTGTGTCCGTAATGGATACGTTTGCAACATTACTTGACATAAGGTCTGATTCTTCTGGCGTTGTACCAAACCATGTGTTTCCAAGTTTTCCTGTTGGGAACATAACAAAAACATCATCTGGAACATATCTCTGAACTGCTCCCTCTTCGTCTTTATACCGTTTGTCATATACAACAATATCAATTCCGAGTTCATCTTTAATGAACTGCTTAACTTTTGCATCTGAAACAAAACCAACACCATCTGTCATAACATAGATGGATTTCTTGATTTCTGTGTTTGCTCTGATATATCCGAATACCTTGGAAGAACAAACTGCTCTTTCTACTGTTACACCAGTATCATCAACAATCTTTGTAATACCTGTTCTGATATCATCAAGAATTGTTGCGGATGGGTCACTCCAACTCTTTGTTACTGTTACTTTGTGGTCTTCATCTACACCATAATCATACTCATAAACCTGTCCATTTCCTTTCATGGAAATTGTTCCTGTTGTGAGCATCATCATTCTCATACGCTCACGCTGTGCAGAAGCACCCTCAAGAAGCTCAACCTCATCTGCAAAGATTCTATTTACAATAGCATCAATGTATGCTTGATTTCCACTCTCAATAATTTTGTTAAGTTCCTGTCTTAACTCCTCATCAATGTACTTAGACTCTTTGAAGAATGGCATATCTGCGCTCAACTTCTCAAATCCAATTCTCGGTCTTGGAATAGCCTGTACGTCAAACGCTGATGCTTTCAGAACTACTGGAAGTCCATTAGAACCTTTCAGCCATTTCAGTGTAAGTCCGAGTTTCTTATCATTTGGGAAAAGCTCTTCACCAAGGTACGGTTCTCTGTCCTGTTGTAACAGTTCCCAATATGATGTGATTTCTGAACTAATAATAAGGTCGTAAATTGTCATGTTTTGTTTTCCTCCTATTTCTTAATTAGCAAGCAACGAATTTAATCATTGGCATTGCTTTTTTTACCGTATCTGTAAGTTTTGCTTTAGTTGTTGCATCAACTCTGTTTGTGTTTACAAATCCGAACAAAAGCAATGTTCCATTTGCATCACCTGTTGTAACATCTACATCATGCAACAGAACTCCTACTGCGTTAGATGCTTCTGTAGAACTTCCAGCTGTTGCCGCTGTGAATGCTGTTGTTCTTGCATCAAGATTTCCTGTGAGTGGTGTTCCCGCTTTAACAACTTTCTTTGTTCCCTCTGCAACTCCGAGTGCCTTACTTACTACTACACCCATAGAAACTTGATGTTCTACTGCAAAAAGAATCTGGTTTGTATTACCATATGTTTCTTTTCTAACTCCTGTTTGATTTAACATTTGTTTTACCCTCCTTTATTTAAAATAATGGCTCTTTACTGCTTTTCTTCCAGCAAGTAATCTTTCAGCCATTGTTCCTGCATACTTTGAATCACCGTTGTTTGATTCTCCATTTGTATTCTGTTTATTTTGCTCTGTTGATTTCTTCACTCTTGAACGTGTTACTGTTCCCTTTTTATTTGTTTCATCTTCCTCAATTGCAAAATAAATCTTTCCATTTGTGCTGTCTTTCATTTCTGCAATTACAGCGTTAATGTCTTTATCTTTTGTTACCTTTGCTTTTGCAACAATAACTAAATCATCCACAAGCTCTGGTTTTGCTCCTAACTGAATAGCTGATAATTTAGCTTCTGCAATAACTCTTGCTTCACGCTCATTAACAAGCTCTTTTGTTGTTGCTGTTAATGCATCATCCTTTTTCTGCAAATCAGTTTTGTTTGCTTCTTCATCTTCTTTTGCTTTCTTAACAATCGCTTGCAATGAATCTGAATTTTCAACTCCTAAAGATTTAAGATATTCAGCAATCGCATCACCTTTTACTTTTTCAACATCAACATTATTGTTCTGCTGTGTACTTGTCTGCTGATTTGTATTATTGTTCTGCTGTGAATTGTTATTATTCGAATTGTTCTGCTGTATATTCTGTTCTCCGTTTGTTTCATTTGTGTTTGTATTTGTTTCTGACATTTGTTCTATTCTCCTTTATTATATAGTGTTTGTAAGATTCTTTCCTCTTTCTTCAACTGTTTTTTCTTTTTCTCAATACCTTTTAAAATTCTCTCCTTGTTTGTCTCATTTGTTTCTGCACTTGCGCTTGCTAGTGCTTTTCTTATTTGTTTTTTCAAAATCAATGTTTTTTGGTTATCATAATAAGAATCATATTGTTTTCCACAATTCGGACATACTAGAAAAGCCCTTGTTATGTTTTGTTTTCCAACTTGTTTGTTTTCTTCCTTTATCATTGGATAAAAGGATATTTGACACTTATCACATGTCACTTTCAATTATATCACCTCCTGTATACATTGTCAACTCTTTTATGAATATTTTTCCATTTTCATCATAAAAAGCTTTTCCCTTTGAAACTTCATTGAGCAACTTTCTTTTTTCATTGAGTTTCTTTATAAGTCTATCCTTTTTCTTTACCTCTCCAGGGCTCACAGTTTCGTTTTTAAGGCGTTTTCTCATTGCCTTAATAAATAATGCCTTTAATTCTTTAAACGCCTGTATGGACTCATTATCGTCTATCTGAACGACTTCCACCTCTTTACATCTTGCACACTCAAAATACAAAATAACGTAATGTTTTTTATCTTCATCATACACATCTTTTTTCAATAATGACTTCGAATCCAAACTATTTACTTCTCCACATTTGTTACATACTCTTTTTACTTCCATGTTCTCTCTCCTGTTCTACATAAAATCTAATGCATATCTATCAATATCTGGAAATGTTCCTTTTGGTGAATTATACCACATTCCAATTTTCTTAGCTATACTTTGCATACTATCTGGAATCACAGCTTCAAAAGTACACATACCATTTGGATGGTCTAAAGGCAATGCATCTTTCGGATACACTCCTTGTCCTAATCCATATTTATCTTCTTTTGCTCTGTTCTCACATACTCTGCAAACTCTTCCATGGAAATTGCTTGTAATCCATCTATAACCAATAACAAAGGGGTCATTCTTGTTCACAGCTTCAAAACTCTGTTGGTATGCATGTGATACTAATGTTCTAGCAAGTCTTTGTGCATTATAATCAACTTTTCCGAAACGAAACTTATCTTGAATTTCTTCCCCGACCTTTTTTGCTCTTCCAGCTTTTACATCTGTTATTCTCGCTTTCCTTGTACTGTGAATAATCTTACTTGCTTTCCTTGCCTGTGGGTCTACATAGTTTTCAATATCAAGTGCTATTTCATATGCGCTTTTTCCTTGTGCTGTTCCTATTGATATTATTTTGTTTATACTTTCTTGTGTTTGTTTGTTGTAACCCCATATTGCTTTACTTAATGTCCAATTATCTTGATATACATTTCCTGTTATTATATTTCTAACAACTTGGTCTGGAACAAACTTAAATGCTTCATGTATATCTGAATCTTTAAAACCACAATATTTTAAAAATGTTCGTGTATCATATACTACTGCTTCTGACACTGTTACAATATTTCTAACAACTCCATTCTTAATATCTTCGTTTAATTGTTCGATTCTTTTTGTTATACTTCGCTTTAACAATACAAGGTTTTGTTTTTGCATGTTTCCATTTCCCATGCTTGCTATTTGTTTTGTAACATCTTGATACAGATGCTCATACATTTGTTTTATGTCTTTTTGCATCTGTATCGTTGTTGTTTGTCTTACTTGTTCAGCATTTTTTAGACTGAACTTTTGTGCCATCTTTGAACCTCCCTAAAATACTAACATATCTACATGAGAATTTCTGAATGTTGATGTTGTTCCATTTTCAAAATGTAAAACTAAATATTCATGGTATTCATCAACACCACTTGCATCTGTAATACTTTCAATTGCTTTTGCTTCTTTTCCACCCTCAATAATGCTATAAGACTTAACACCAGTGTAGCTTACCATTATTTCTTCTTTCGCAAGCTCTGCTCTTTTTGTTGTGTATTTGCAATTTTCATAGATATGTAACTCAACTACTGCTTTTGTTAAATCTTCAATCATCATTGTTCTGTTATAAGTTGTTTTCATTTTTAATATCTCCTTGTCTGTTTACTTCTATTTTGTTTTCTTTGTTCATTACAAATATTATAATACACTATAACAATATAAATGTCAACAGCTTTTTAAAACTTTTTTATTCTTCTTCAAGTTTTGTTTGTGTTTCAATTTGCTGTACATTCTTCTCCACTTGTTGTTTCGTTTCAAGGTTTCCAAGTTCTCCCTGTACTTGTGCATTCATACTCATACTATCGAACATATTGTTTTCTATTGCTATCTGCATAAGCTCTTCATCAATCTGTGCATCTGTTTTAAACTCGTTTCTTCTCCACTTCTTAATGTATGACTTTCTACTTCTCGCATTTGCCGCAATCTCTGAAAGGTCAGATGTTTTTTCATCATCTTCATCTTCCATAAGTGCATAGTGTTCTAAAACATCAATGTTATACTGTATTTCATCTAATCCAATCAAAACATATTTTGAAATAACTTCATTTTTGTTTAACATTGCAATATCTAGAATACACTCAACAACAAACTTTAATGCGGGTCTCCAAGCTTTCATTTTTTCATCACATCTTACTTGTAGCGGATAATACAATGCTTTTAATGCTTTTCCACTTGTTATTGTTCCCGCCATTGTTTCTTCTGAAATGTTTGGTATATCAAGTTCTCCATACATTGTTGTTTTAATTCTTTCCAATGTTGTTTTAACACTCTCTGTGTGATTCATTTGTGGTGCTAATGTTCCTACAGATGGATGAACTTCATTTTGATTTTGTTCAGAACGTAAATCCCAATATGCTCCTGCTCCACTACTTAGATTAGCCGTAGTTTCTGCATTCATATCAACTGTATAACGAATAGGATTCATTCCCTTTCTTTCACTGTCTATGTCTGCATTTCCAAGTCTACTGTATCCAGCTTCATACATTGCTAAATCTTCAATCTCTGAAACCCCCTGTTTGTCAATTAATGTTCCATCATTCAGAATAACAACTGCTGGAATATAAGTTAATTCAATAACTTGTTCTTTTACAACTTCCTGTTCTACATTACCAATTCCATTGTACAATGTTGAACTAAAATGTATTTGTCCATTTATCTCTTCATATCTGTTTACTAAGTATTTCTTTTGGCTTGTTTGTTTTGTTCTGTTCACACTTTCAAAACTTATAAACTTTGTTAATCTGTCTGAACCATAATCTGTTTCGTAATAAAATTGCAAACTGTTATAAAAATGTGTTTGTATTCCATCTTGTTCTGAAAAGTCAACCAAACATGCTACACGCTTTCCGATAAAACAATCTTTTGCGCTTTGTAACAATGTTCTTGAAAAGTTGCTTTTTTCTAATACTTTGTTTACTAGTGTTTGATATTGCTGTACTTGTTCTTCATTTTCTTCATCAACATAATTCTGCTGAATCAAGAAATCTGGTGTTTGACTAAACATAAAACGTGCTTCTTTGTCGATTAATGTTTTTGCAATCTTGAACCTAACATCTGATGCAACATAATCTCCCGCTGTTCCCTCTGTTACAAATTCAGCACCTTTTTTATAATCTATATAATTTTGTTGTATTTGTAAAAGTTCCTGTGTATATAAATTATATCCCTCTTCTATTTCATTCTTTAAAACAAAATAAGGAAAGTTTCTTAATGCTTGTATTACTTCAACACTATGTTGTTTATTACTAGCCATTTAATACTATACTCCTTTCTATTATATAATATATTATAATATAGAAATATATATATGTCAATAAATATTTTATGTTTTTATATATAACAAAAGGGTGG
>ERZ1034917.1092-NODE-1092-length-18878-cov-3.745737_pt1 | contig 18878 bp, 26 predicted proteins | sample MGYA00520605_ERZ1034917 | MGnify/ENA primary metagenome ERZ1034917 (study PRJEB33766, sample SAMN09781784) | gut metagenome | biome: gut microbiome | host: Homo sapiens | place: Madagascar | study: EMG produced TPA metagenomics assembly of the PRJNA485056 data... | reverse complement strand
ACAAGGTTCACATCTTCCACGCTGGTGACAGCATCCTTTGTATAACGCGCCACAATCAGATCATAGCGTTTCAGCGACTGCTGGCCGTTTTCGATGGTCAGGTCAACATAGCTCCCTTCATTTAGCCGGATGTGCCGCCCCTGCATAAGCAGATCACCGTCAAGGATGCGTACTTTGTTATTGGTCACGATACTGGCCTGAAACATATTTCCACGCATAAACACAAATTCATTTTCGCCGTACTGCGCCACATTGAAAGAGGCTATATCAGCGGCCTGAACGTGTGCTTTGCCCGCGTAGCCGGTTACAAGATGCACATTTCCCATGTTATTCACCCACCTTATAAGAATAGATTGTTTTGCCATTACTGATTGTTACAATTTTCTTTGTGATTTCGGCCTGTACTTCCAGCCTTGTGACGTTATCCATGGCCCCGACAATATCGCCAATATCAAAGGATTCTGCGTCAGAATCAAGGTTGACACTGATTTTGTCAGGCTCCCAAAGCTCTTTCAGCCGGTCGGTGCCGCTGCTTTTCAGTTCTGCGACCGATTCCGTGGCAGAATAGTCATATATTGCGGCCACTTCATCCAGTCCGAACTGTGTTTGCGTTTCACTGATGTTGCCCGCCGTATCCGCATACAGGTGCAGCACTGTCCGTTCTGCAAGGTCTCCCTTGCCAAGACAGATTAAATGGTTCACCGGATGAAACGTTCTTGAAACCTTGAGCTCTACAAGGTCACTATCAAACTGTTCATCCTTCGTGTAGTCTACCTTAGGCGCGGCAGAAAGCACCACATGCCCGGCGGTATATGTGACCTTCAGTTTGCCGCCAAAGGCCGCCAGCATCTTTTTAATGCCGTCATAGCCGCCGATATAACGGTTCATTTGATAATTGGAAACGGTAACGCCGGAATCTGCCGTTGACGCAGTGAAAAGGGAAGAAAGCCCCATGCGGGAAATCAGCGTTCCCAGCACGGTATTTGCTTCACCGCTGCACACAAGGTAATCTTGCCCGGCATCCGGCTGCAATACTTTGGAATTGAGAATGCCTTGCCACGTCCGGCCGGTGTAGGTCACTTCTTTGGCGGCATTGTCGCTTGCGATTTTGTCCACGATACCGCCATATTCCGTGCCTTCCATGTACAGGCATGCACCCGGCTCCAAACAATGGCTGGCCGAACTGACCTTGCATTCAAGGCTGTTTTCATCAGACCCAAAAGCGAGGTCAAGCTCATAATCCAGCAGCACCCCCACATCCACGCGGGCCGCATCGGTATAGATCAAGTCCATTTTGGCTCACTCCGTTCCTCATAGATTGTTACATCAAAGCCGAAACTGTTCGGCCAAGTCACGGAATTGTTGCCGGGCTTGATTTTTTCAAAAATATAGCTGTTGCGGTCACGCTTGCTGAACACATTCCGAACAGTGCCGTCATTTGCCGTTACGGTTATGGTTTTCCGGCTGCTGTCAATGGTCAAATGCTCATTTTCGGCAACATCACAATTTACCGTGTAGGCGTGACCGGCAATGTATACAGTCGGATTGGTGCAGGCTCCGAAAATATCCAGCCGGAAGTTTGCCCCCACAAAGGACGCATTGTCCAGCGTTTCGTTTCCGGTATCGCTGAAAAAGTCATAGGGATAGTCAAAGGCGAAATCAAGGAATCCGCTGCCGCCGCCCCGTTCGTTGGGCAAATAATGCACCGTTGTTTCTTTTACCCAGTATGGGAAATCCGTGGTCAGCGTCAGGGTTACTTCCATGTATCGCTTGCTGTACAGATACTTTTTCTTTGCGGATTTTGTCACATAACACCGCAAATAGTACCCGCCCAGATAGATTTTTCCGTGCTGAAGCGCCAGCACATCCTTTTCTGCGATTTCAAACAGCTTATTCCGTGCTGCAATGCCTTCTGCTTCGGTTTTACAGATAATTACGACCGGCAGCTTCTTTGTGCCAACGGAATAATCAAGGGCCGCGATACGGTTGTTTTTCTTTGTCACGCTCCATGAATAATCGTGCAGTTCGCCGATATTGACAAAGATACCATCTTTGCCAAAATCAAAAGTTTCTCCAAGGTGGTTTTGATACCGTAATTGCTCCAGCATATCAATTCACCGCCTTTACAAGTCGCGCAAATTCACGGTTATTTACGTCAAATTTCATGGAAGAGAAAGCAGCCGTCATAGTTTCCGGCAGCACATCAAGCAGTGTTTCCAACAGCTCAATAATGCGCTGGGCCTGCTGACTGTTCCCGCCGATACCGGCGTTTTCCATATCTTTGGCCACGGCGCTAATCCATGCGCTGTTCTGGTCAAGAGGTACGACAGCTTCCGCGCCATTGCCTTCCAGCAGGCCAGTTTGACCCCTTTCAAGAACGCCGCCCTTTGCAAGCTCCGGAATCATTGCAATATTGATTCCTTTGCCGCCGATGCCGGGCACCCAGTCCGGGATTTTCAGCGTGTTCAAACCGCTGATAAAGTTGTTAATGATTTTGATAACTTCATTGATCGGCGTTTTTACAACCGTGACAATGCCGTTCCAGATACCTTTAACAATGCTGATTAGTCCCTCGAATGCCTGCGAAAAGTTCAGCGTGAATACACCTGTCAAAAAGTCTGTAATGCCCGTAAATACCGGCTTTAGCGTTCCGTTCCACATATCTTTAATGAATGTGAACACAGATTCCACAACAGGCCCGATGACCACGCGAAAAACATAGTCGAACGTTGGAAGCAGGACGTTTTGAAGAATACTTTTGATTGCGTCAAAGCACGGCTTCAACGCCGTTTCCCAAATTTCTTTAATATCTGTGAAGCAGCTCGAAACAAATTCTTTGACTTCTGGCATGATCGCTGCAAAAGCGTCTCTTATCGCTTCAATGCGCTCCATGGTCGAATTCCAAACCGGTTCGCCAAACGTTTCCCAAATGGTGCGAATTACCGTCCAGCACGATTCAAAGACCGCCTGAATACCTGAAAACACCGATTCAAAGCTAACCCCGGAACTCAACGCTTTCAAAGAAATTTCGTCAAACAGTGACCCCACCAGAATTTTGACGGAATCCAACAGCGCCGAAAGGATTGCGGGCAACTCTGTAATAAGGCTTTCGGCCACGGTTACAATGCCCTGAATCAAGCTCGGAATAATCGACTGAAGAAGTTCAGGCAAAGATGCAACAATCGCGTCAAGCATCACCGCCGCGCCATCAATCAGACCGGGAAGCAGCGACTTTATCAAGCCGGGAATTTCCTTACTAATAATCGGTGCCAGCCCGGAAACAAGCTTTCCAAAACCTTTGAAAAACTGCTGTATACGCGGGGCGATATTGTCCAACGCTGTTTTTGCTGATTTCACAAAATTGTTAAGATATGTACCAATGTCCATATCTTCTGAAGTTAGCGCGGTTAGCAGATTGCTCCATGAGGATTTCATGGCAGCAATAGAACCCTGAATAGTTGTCGAAGATTCCAAAGCCGTGGTGCCGGTAATTCCCATTTCATCCTGAACCAGACCGATTGCTTTGACAATATCGGCATAACTGTCAATTGACAAATCAGCCATTTCACCGTTTGCGGCTTTCAGTTTGTTTGCATCCGCAATCAGGCGTTCCATTTCTTCTTTGGTGCCGCCATAGCCAAGCTTCAGGTTGTCCAGCATGGTATAGTTCTGCTTTGCAAAACCCTGATAAGCGTTTTGGATAGATGCAATATCTGTACCCATTTTGTTGGCATTATCGGCCATATCTGTAATGGCACGGTTTGCCACTTGTACAGCTTTTTCTGTGTCACCGTCCAGCGATTGCAGCAGGCTTGCCGAAAAGCTGGTTACTGTATCCATGTATTCATTTGCGGACAATCCAGCGGTTTTATAAGCGTTTTCGGCATAGGACAAAACCGCTGAACTGCTATTTTTGAATAGCGTTTCCACGCCGCCGACAAGCTGTTCATAATCTGCATAATTAGAAACGGCAGATTTTCCCAACGCTGCCACAGCCGCAGACCCGGCACCAATGCCTGAAATTATTGCTTTCCCGGCTTTTGCGGCAACGCTTCCGATTTTGCCCAGTGCCTTTTCGGCATCTTCTGCGCCGTCTAAGACGATTTTGCCAAAAAGCTTGAAAATTTCCATTTAATTATTTTCCTTCCATTATGCAGGGCAAAAGCCATTGAGTATACTGAAAGAATCATTGATGGTTTGCGCAAGATTCACCGTGTTCATTGTTTTGGCCTGCGCATTAACCGCTGACCGTTCCAGATACTCGCCAAAAGGCATATCAAAGACGCGGTGCAGCCAGAACTCCCACTGCGTTTTTTCCACAAGCTCATTATTCTGAATATCAACAAATTCCCGCACAAACTCTGACAGTCTGCGGGATCGCACCATTTTTTCCAAAATGATCATAGGGCTTGCGTATCGCCGAAAGAGCATATCCAAAAAGCGAATATCGCTTATTTGAACAATCTGGCTGCAGCCTTGAAAAAATCCTTGAATTCCTCTTTTTTGATTACGGCAATAACCATTTCCGTAAAGGTCAACATGGGCAGTTGTGCAATTTCTTTGGCCGTCATACCGGAAAGCTGGGACAGCAGCTGGTAAATGTCGTTTTTGCAGTTTCCGATATTGGCAAGTATCACGCTGGCAATATCCAGAGCAATTGAAACGCCGACGGCATTCAGATTGTCCGCTTCGGCTTCATCATTACCTTCTTCGTTGCCTTTGTTGGCTCTTGCGGCCGCGATAGCATCTTTTGTTTCCGGTGAAGAAAAGCAGTTCTTGAACTCCTTCACGCCGATTTTGGAAATGATCTGAAACATCGGAAACATATCATCAGCCGTAAGATCTCTAAGTTCAAATGCCTTTGCCGTTTCTGCGTTATTTTTCATTTTCCCCTATTCCTTTCCGATAACATTTTTCAAGGCACAAGGTGCCCCATGATCGGGGCACCCTGTACCAGCCGGTTAAGTCGATTTCGGATAATAAATCGCCCAGGGCAGCGTGTCCAGATCGCTGGTCAGCTCTGCGTGGCTTTCAAAAGTATACTTGCCAATCGTGCCCTCCTTATTTTTGCCTTCCTGCTCAAGACCGGAAGTGCAAAGGGCGTTTTCCAGAACGGCAATAATGTTTTTGCCGTCCATCGTTTTACCGACAAAAGCAATATTTTCCCAATAGTCGCCTTCCTCGATATCTGCTTTCGGGACAATAACACTGTAGTTGGAATCCGCAGAAGTGCCATCCTTACCGATGGTTGATGCTTTGATAATATCCTCTGTCAGCTCGATAAGGTTGATTTCCATCGTTGCCGCTTCACCGGTTTTCACCGTCAAACCCTTTGCAGGCACCAGCGCACCATCCACTTCCACTTTAGTGATTTCGGGGATGATCGACAGCTTAGAACCGCCGGAAGTAGCGCCCACAAGAGACGCGGAATAGTTCCAAGAACCCGGGCCTCCACTTTGCCCTGCCGTATACTTCAGCCCCTTGTGGATGGTTCCGGCGCCAAACGCAATATTTTTCGGGGTATTGGCGGTTACGCCGTTCTTACCCTCTTTGCTCATACGCTCACGCTCCATTCTTTTACAGATAAGGTGATTTGGATTCTTTTCAGCTCCGCATCACCTGTCGGGATGATCTGGGAACCGGCATAAAAAATGGCCACTGCTGACCCATCGTCAGCAATGACCGTTTCGCCGGAAACCCGGTTAAAAAGATTTTCGATTTTTTCTTTTGCATCTTCCAGCGCCGCCCATGTGCTTCTTGAAAAGCCATTTAACAGCACTGTGAATTCCTGCAAGCCGTCCTCGGTCATTGGCTCGGTTTCCGTGTATTCGCCCACGAAATAGGGATATTTCATCGGCCGCTTTGTGTACTCGCCAAATTCATATTCAAGGCCAAGGCTAGCCATTGCATCTGCAACTGCTTTTAATACTCGTTTTGACATATCACTTCAGCCTTTCCTTGAAAATCTGCTCTGCCCGCCTTTTGATTTTGGCTTTGTTTTTTTCAAACGCATTGTGCAGCATCCGCACCGGTTTTTTGCCGTAAGTGTGGTAATATTCCTTGCCGTCAATTTCGACTTTCTGCATTTTGCTTTTAGCCTTTGCAGATAGTTTTTCAGCAGGGACAAGCCAGCCGCCTTTTCGGCCTTTTCCTTCCAGCGCATATTCACCCGTGCCGAATTCCGTCCAAATAGCGTTTTCCAGCGGGCTGCCGATGGTAGCTTCTTTTTGGGATTCATCCACGATATGCGACCACGACCCTTTCAGCTGCCCAGTATCAACCGGCGTTTTTCGCTGGGTTTGTGACTGGATTTCGCTTGCAGCTTCTTTCAGAAACTGATATACCGCTTCATCCAGCGCACCCTTGACCTTTACGCTGAAATCCTCAAATTTTACTTCAGCCATATTCACTGGCCCCCAGTGTATTTAAGGTAAATTTCCAGCTGTGACCCGCTGCCCATTTCCATGGGATTGTCAATCAGCATCACGTCAAAGCGCTTGCCGCCGACCACCATCCGTGCACCCTCTGCCGTAATACGGGAATCCAGCGGCACATAATCCGCAATGAAAACGTGCGTGGATTCCTGTATTTTGGCATTGTAGGTATTGTATTTGGAATCGCCGGATGAAAGGTCAATCCAGCCTTTCAGGGTCTGCACATCCGACCATGCCTTTACATTTTCGCCAATCTCATTTCGGGTGCTTGTATACGCCTGAAGCGTTGCCGTTACATTGCCGCCGATACCTTTCATATGCTCAACCCCTGTCCAAATCTTGCACGTTGATACGGCCGCAGAAAGCCCAGCAGTGCCTTTGGATAGCCCATGATAGAATTATCCGCGCCGAGGTCAAAATAGGTCACAGAATGCCGTGAAATGGTTTCGGAGGAAATCCCAACCTTTTCCCGGTTATTTAAATCCCATTTCATCATGTTCACCGCGCCCATTTTTACATCAGCGGGGTAAACCACTTTCGTGCAAACAACATTGTTTTCGGGCTGCAATGATTCATTGACGGAAAAGGAATTTTCGGCAACAGTTTTGACCGTATACAAACCGGCATTCAGCAGCGATTCTGTGACCTGCACAGTATCCCCAACGACAAAGGGCGGCACAGTATCACCTGTGAAAGCAATGCCCGTTATATCAGCATTGCAGCGGTAGCCACGGCGCTGAAAATTGTTGTTTGTATAAGCCCGAATAAGTAGTTCAAGCGCCTGAAGCCTTGCTTCAAGCGCCTGATCCGTTTCGTCCGTGCTCACAAACTGCCGCAGCTCTGCAACAGTCATCAGCATAGGGGTTCACCCCCTTACGCTTTATACTTCGCCAGCACGACCTTGGCATCATTGGTCAAGGCAACGCCATAATAACGGTACGCCGTGATTTCCTGCCGGTCATAGTCCTGATTATAGAAAGCGTTGACAGTGGTATCTTTCTTCAGGAAAATGGTCACGGCGGGCAGCTCGTCCTCGGTGTACTCGGTTTCGGCACTGTCCGCCTCCATTTTGATAATGGGGCATACAAAGTACTGGCTTGCAGCGGCCAGCTCCTTGACCTTGTTGGAAGTGGTCAGCGTAACAGACGGGTCTACCTTTGCCTGATACTCGGCGATATTGGAAGCGGTGATCTGAACCGTGCCAGAAGTGTCATCAACCGCATAGGAAACCAGCCGCACCCTTTTGGATTTCTTGATCCAGCAGCCAGCAATCTTGCCGATGGAGCCGTTCACAGCCACACCGGCGGTAAACTTGTCGGCCGACAGGAAAGAGGTATCCTTCAGAAGCGCAGCTTCCATCTTCGGATGAATAAACATCACCTTTTCGATACCGTCCTCCTCATCTTCAAACTTGGTCACGGCATCCACAACGCCGTTATAGCTGATCGTAGCCAGCGTAGACGGGGAAACGACCACAGATGCCTTGTAAAGCGCGGTCAGAACGTCATTGTCCACCTTGCCCGCAATCGACTTGGACAGCTGGGTTTCGGCCTGACCGACCGGATTGCCCAAACCGCTGTTGATTGCTTCCGTTGTAATGGTAACGCCCTTACCGGCTTTACCAATGGTAAACTTCGTGCTGGAAGCGGTCATTTGGGTATAATCAATTTCGGTATTTTCGTTAATGTTTGCCGCATCGCCGATATATTTCCACATCGGCACGGTTTTAGAATCGCCGGGGACGCCCTGAAGCGTAGTGTCCAGCTTGGCATACGGGGTCAGTTTCAGCAAAGCTTCAACCTTCGCATCAATCATCGGCCCCATCACTTCGGGGTTAATCATATTGGTCAATTTGGTAACAGCCATAGTGTTTTACTCCTTTACAATTATTGGCTTCAGTCTTTCATAGCTTCCCTGAAAGCATCCGGGTTCGTTTCAAACAGCTGCGCTCTTTCCACATAGGGCTTTTTCAGAATATCGGCCTTCGTCAAGGTCTGGTTTTCTTCTGTGTTCGGCAGCCTGTTCTCGATAATGTTCTTTTTGCCGTCTGCCTCAAACTGATTGGAAAATTGCGTTTTCAGCCCGGCAAGCTTATCGTCCCAACCCTTGATTTTGCCATTTTCGTCAAGGGAAAGCTCGCCCTTTTCCTTCAGCTTGAAGGTCAAATAGTCCACGTCCAGCGCTTTGGCAGCCAGCAGCTCCACTTTGATTTCTGCATCAAGCTTCGTCTGCTCAAGCTCTGCCTGAAGCTGCGCTTCACGCTGTTCGTGGGCGGCAATTTGGGCCTGCAAATCCTCGTTGCCCTTGTTAGACTTTTTCAACTGGTCAATCAGGCCGTTTGCTTCTTCAAGCTGTTTCGTCACGCCCTCATGCTGGGTTTTCAGCTTTCCATACCGGATATCAAGGTTTTCCTCGCTGGCGGTATAGATTTTGTTGGCTTTCATATCATCCAACACAGCGGCGATCACATCATCGGAAACGCCTTTTGCTTTCAAGATTTCGGAAATGTTCATGTACTTAATCCTCTTTCTATGCTTTTCACGGGGTTGCATCCCGATTTTGGATTAGATATTTTACATCGTCCCCGATGGTTTATTTCAAGCGCAAAGCGCCTAAAATCAGACTTTTTTCAGGTTGTCTTTGTGCACGGCCGCAACGGTCACGCCAAGCTTCGCAATGACAACGCGGTTCCCGTTGATCTGCTTCACGGTATAGGTAGAAAACCACGTTTTAAAAGGCTTATTGTTGCCGTACTGCACAGCCCGCAGCACCTTGACGGTATCACCAACAGCCAGTGCAGGAACTACCGGCGCAGCCGTCTTGCCGTACCCATTCAGACCGGCGGCCTTGATAATGGCCGGGAAGTCCTTGTAAGAATGGGACAAATCCACATTGCCAGAAATACCGGCCACGGTGCCGCTGCTGGTGTACTGCCACATATCGCGGGTATAAGAAGCAGGGGTTTTGCGGTAGTCGGCCAGCCAAACGGAATATTTCAGCTTCAGCTTGTTGAAGTATTCCATGCCCATCTGCTGGATGAATGCGGAATAGCTGTAAAAGCCCACATAATACCCCGCGCCTTGCACTTTGGACAGAAACGCATCCGCAATTGCATACCGCTCTGCGCCGGTCAGCTTGCCTTGCCGTTCCTTGTTTTCCATATCAAAGTAAACAGGGTATTCAAACTGTTTGCCTTTGATGATTTCAAGGCATTTTGCGGCTTCCAGCTGTGCCTGCGTCACGTTGTCGGCAGCGCTGTAGTAATACACGCCTACCGGCACACCGGCAGCCTTAAAGCCCTTGTAATGTGCTTCAAAATAGGGGTCAGCGGCCTTGTTCTGCTGGCCCCAATACGTCAGACCGCAGCGCAGAATCACACCGTCAATCTCTTTTGCGCAGGCGGCGTAATCAATGTTCGGCTGGTATTTGGAAACATCCAGCACTTTCCGATTGATTGCCATGTTTATTCACCTTCCTTTTCTTCGGCCGGTTCATCTGCCTTGCATTCCGGCAGACCGGCGATAGAGGTCAGCAGGGACAGAATACCGGACAACGCAGCAGCGCTGCCGACCATCAGCCAATCCACCTGACCCAGCACCGCGCTGGTGCCGATCATTGCCACAGCAGACTGTGCAACCGTCTTTACCGCACGGATCCCGGCGGCCTTAATCCACGATTTCCAACATCTCATAACAATTACCTCTCTCCTTTTCAGGCATAAAAAAAGCACACCGTCAAAGTGTGCTTGCTGAACGATTTACTTTTAACTTGCCGGTAACTTGCGAACGCACGATAAACGCATGAAAAACACACGCCGTGCGTTTTTTGACATGAAAAAAGCACCGTGCGGGTGCAGGGTGCTTTTCAATATACTGGCTGTTCAATCAATCCTTCGGCAGCATAATCAAATGTGATGGGAACCCCATCGCTATTTGCTTCCTCAACTAAAGCAACCAATTCTTCAATGTCTTCATCCATATAACCGAATTCTTTTGCTTTTACGATGAATTCCTCTTTCGTCATGCCTTGCCCACCGCCTTTTCAATGATTTTACCGATTTTACTTGCTATCTCCCGCGGGTTTTCGTTGTTGCAATACTCCGCATAACCTTCCGCGATAAATTCCGCAATATTACTGGCTCCATACCTTGACAGGCCCTTTTCAATATCTTCTTTCGTCAACGAACTCCAAAACTCTTTCATTGCTTGGCTGTTGCGCAAACCGGTTGCATAGTCAATCTGATGCGCTATCTCATGATCGAAAACAGAAGCGATTGTGTCGCATCCTGTGGGATGATAACCGCTTTTCACATCTGATTTCAATGCGTTAATAAACGTTTCCGCGCTTTTTCCCCACTTGCCATTGACAACAATTCCGGTAAATCTATTAACCACATCCGGGGAATTAGCACCAGCTCTGCTTGCAAATGCATATGTACCACCTTCAATGCGCCCAACAACTTTACCTGCATAAGACTTTGCCCATTTTTCATACCATTCATCCGGCTGATTTGGATAGCGTCCCTTCAGGTCATTCAAATAGTATTCAGCTACTTCTTTCTTGAATTGTTTGTTACGCTCTTGCCCGGAGCCGACAAAATTCAGCCTATCCTTAATAGCTGGGCAATAATCCAGCCCGCGCTGAAAAGCCGCGTTCATATCATTTGCACACTTCAGGTCAACACCTTTATAGGAACAATTAAGCCCTAACGTATTCTGTGCAAAAGCTTCAGCCTCTTTAATGGATTTTGCGGGAACAAATTTTTGCGATTCCATTTTAGCCGCTTCTTCAGCGGTTTTCAAGTATTTTTCTTGGAATTCCTTGAAATTTTCCGACTTATCCAGCCCGAAGTATTCTGCCCGCTCTTTCAGCGTTTTCAGCTCGTCCTCGTCCAGCGCCCAGCGGGCACGGGTAAGTGCCACGCACCGGCAATTGCAATCTTCTGCCGGGTCGCCAAAGCTGCCCGGTTCCATTGCTTTTTTGCCGTTTGCTTCAAAGGGTTCGTCTGTTTCACGGATTTGACCGTCAAGCAGGCGGTGGGTATCACGGGTTCTGCCGTCAAGCGTTGCGTCCCACTGCTTAAGCACATCCGCACCCTTTTTCTTTGCAGCGTTCCGTGCATCCGCAGCGGAAGCCTGCTGAATGCGGTGCCCCTCGGTGCGTGCTATGCGGTAACAGTTGGACAGCGGAGCGCTGGACGCATTGCGGATATTCCGTGCTATATCGGCATAGGACATAGAGGAAGCCACGCCCCGCGTTATCTCGCTTGTAATGACCTTTTTCAGCCGGGCGGAATCCACACCCAGCCTTGTATACAAGCCCTTACTGATTTTGCTGTCCAGCTGTACGGCCCTGACCACTGCAGCCTGATCTATCGGCACAATCAGCGGAATGCCCTGCTGCTGCAGAGAATACATGGTGCCAAGATAGCCGTCCTTATAGCACCCGTTCAGATACTCGGAAATGGTGCTGTATGTATCGCCGTGCAGCTTGTCCACAATGCCGCCTATCTGGCCTTTCAGCGATTCCTGATATTGCTTTTGGTATGCCTTTGACCGCTTCATGCTTTCCAGCCGGGCAACGGCCTTTTCGTCCAGTCCCGGCGTTTGCAGGGCTGCATCCAGTTGACTAATGTCATAGTCAAACAGCTTGACCTTTTCATTTATCGCGGCAAGGGCGGCTTTGTATTCTGATTCCAGCTTTTTCAGCACCTCTTTTTCTGCGTCAAGCTGGGCCTGCAATACCTCTTTTTCGTTGCTGTTGATACGATCACCGCCTCACACGGTATTTTTATACCGTCTCTGTTTGAACGCCTTCTAGGGCCGTTTGCGCGGCCGCTGTCGTGTCATCTTCCGGCTGGGGTAGCTTATCCTTTATTGCGTTGTAATCAAGATCGAGAATGTCACAAATGTTCTGCATCAGCGTTTCGTTGTCGAAATACGCCGCAAGGTTCAGCATAGTACTAACCTGCACCTGCTGCTTCTGCGCGTCCGTCAGCTCGATTTGGGCATTGTCGGCCGCATTAGTCATAATTTCGCGCTTAAAACCAAAGTACACGTCCTTCATTTGAAAATCTGTGCCGCGCGTGTCATTGATCTCTTTTAGCACGACCTTCAACAGCTTTCGCATGAACTGCTTCAGTCGGATTTCCAGTTTATTGCATTTCAGGTCAAGCAAAGAGTACCGGCTTTTAATCACAATGTTGGTGATATTGCCATCCCCCAACTGTGCGGAGTTGAACCCCATGCCAAAGCGGTAAATGTTCTTTTCGTCAAGGTCAAGCTTTGCCTGTCGGGCCTGATAGGGAATCTCAATAGTTTTGATCTCCACGTCCCCATCCTCGGCTACACCAACCAGCTTTTTGGCCCTTGTGTTCAGCTGCAGCTCGTCCAGATTATCGCCATCAAAACCCTTGACCACATACAGCACTTCGTTAGTGTCCTGTATGTTGTTGGAAAGCCCGCAGGACATAAGGTCGTAGTCATCAATCAAATCTTTGATTGGCTGCAGCCCGCTGACCTGCTTTTTACAGTTATCCAGCCGGAAAAAAGGGATAAAGCCGAAACCTTCATAGTAGGTGGATTCATCCCCATCCTTTTTGTAGATGGTATGGGGGCGCGGATTCTGTTCCATGGATTCATCTGGCACAATTTTCCCGCCATCTTCCTGCACATAGAAATAGGTCTGCTTGTCATTCCACACCTGAATGCGAGTTATTTTCTTGTTATCCTTACCAATGCGGTCAACATACCAGTAAATGACGTACTCGCAGCCATCGTCCGTTTCTTTCGCTCTGACCTCTACAACGCCCATACCGTCTGCGCACTGAAATGTCGTCCGGTCATTCTGGTCTTTGTAGGCATACATATATTCAAAGCCTTTGGCCACGCATCCGGTCAGCACCTCATACAGTTCGGAGGTAAAATCTTCGTTATCGTTAAAATAGGCATTCAGTTCTTTCTGCAGCTCCGGCTGGTCAGATTTTACAAAGCCTTCCTTGCCAGAAAGCATATACTGTACTTCCTGATCCACCAATTCCGTAAAAAACGGGTGGCTGATTTTGATATTGCTTTTCAGCTTGTCCTCTTTGACTTCGCCGTTTGCGTCAACGTAAAAAATCCGGTAATTCCGGATATCGTGCTGCGCTTCATAATACCGAACGCCGGTTTTGGCCAGCTGCTTTTTGGTGCTGGCCTTGTCGTTTTCAATAAAAGTTTGAATTTCCCGTACCGTCAGCATTGCTTTCCCCCTGTGTTATATGAGCCATTTCTTTTCAGCGATAAACTTTTCAAGGGCATACCGCATGGCATCCATCAAATGGTTAAAATCATCAATCGGAACGTTCAGCTTGTTCCCGAACTTGTCGCTATCCCATGTGTAATTGCTGATTTCCGTCAAGAAATTTACACAGCGCGGATGAACGATAATTTCAAGGTCTTGAATCCACTGAATGCCGTTTGTAATACTGTCCTTGCCCTTTGTGGCCCCTTTGACCCGCAGGCCAAGGCTTTTAAGCTCATCTATGGATTTCGGCTCTGCGGAATCTGCCGTAATCCGTTCTTTGCCATAGCCCATGGCCTGAATCGTTTCTGCAATCCGCTTATTTGACAGGCCCTTTTCGTACATTTCATCGAACACAAACAAACGCTTTTCCTTTTGGTCAAGCAGACCGCAGAAAAGCGTTGATGGGTCGTTTGTATAACCGAAGTCAAGGCCGAAAGCAGAAACAATGCCGGGCCGCTGCCGTATCTGCTCTAAGTCAAAGCTTTCTTCCTTCCATTTCTCATATATCAAGCCATCACTTACACCCCAACCGCCAAGGCCAGCAACTGCAAAGCGCCGGGGATTTCTAACGCGCATATCGTCAAATATTTTTAAGTCCTCTGGGGTAAGCCATTCATTGCAGAGGTAATTTGTTGTCATTGACAGTTTGTTTTCTGTATCCGGCGTATCAAAAAAGCGCTTTTTAATCCAGTGTTTTTCTGACCACGGGTTTAGCAGAACAAATACCCGCTTAAAATAGCCCACCGGCACTTCACCACGGATTGATTCATCGATCATATCAAAATCAGATTCCTTAGTGATTTCATAGGCTTCTTCAAAAACCGCCCAGCACAAAACGCCTTTTGGCACGGAAATAGAGGTCAATTTCAACGGGTCATCACACCCACGGAACAAAATCCGCTGTCCGGTCGGCTTATATTCAATTTCAAGCGGCGACAGACGGCAGGCAAACCATCTATCAAGCCCCATCCTGTGAATTGCCCATTTACAATCAGAATAGCAGCTGTCTTTCAGCGTTCTTTCTGTTTTGCGGATATATATGGCGTTTGCTTCTGGATATTGGACAATATGCGAAACAATCCACAACGCAGCGGTTTTTGACTTTTTGCTTGCACGACTACCCTTACAAGCCACATACCGACCATTAAAGTTCCAAAAATCCGCATATCCTTTTCCGACCAACTGCTGCATAGACAGTTCACTCATGCACATCATCCCTAATCACAATCGGCGAAATCTCCACATCCTGCTGCACCTTGTCGGTAAACATCATGTGCGCCTTGCCCAGCAGTTCGGCAGCCTTCAGGCGTTCTTTTTCATCGGGCGGCTTTTCAATAACGCGATCTGCGCCGACTTCATCACGGGCCAGAACGCTTGACGCACTCTTTCCGCGTAAAACAGAGGTCAAATATTTCAACACTTCGGCCTGATCTGCGACCAGCTCCGCTTCCTTTTCGGCCATCCGCTTTTCGATATATGCGCTAATATTAGGTTTCTGTAGGTTTTCTGTTGCTATCACACCCGCTGTCTTTTTGCTATATCCGGCTCTGATTGCAGCCTGTGTCGCGTTCAGGTCAATTAGATATTCATCACAAAACCGCTGCTGTTTTGCCGTCAGCTTTTTTTCTGCCACAATCATCACCGCCTTTCACTGGTATTTTGACAAATCGGCCCTTTCGATATTTTGCCACTGAATGCCTTGTATGTTTTTCAAATCGCCTTTATAGAACACAAGCACATTCTGGTGTACCTTTACTGTTTTCCTTTTAGCTGCAAAAAGAGTTCCGGCTCTCAAAGGCGCTGTGCCGTACTGCTCAAGCAAAATGCCGTCATTGTACAGCGCAAGGCCATTTTCCCGGAAAAGTTGCTTTGTCAGGCCGACAAAATCACGATAAGCGCCTTTTTTGTCCCTAATTTCACCAACAACAAAAACCGCAAAACTGTTTTCCTTTAGTTTGCGGCATGATATTTCAATGATTTCTTTGTACGCTTCCGAAAAGTCGGAATAATTCATGTTTGACAAATCCAGCGGGTGATCGCTGTATTTTTCAAGGTTGTGATAGGGCGGGCAGGTGAATACAAAATCTGCTGTACCGTCTGAAATGTATCGGTCGGCGTTCCTGCTATCGTCACACCACCAGACCGGACACACGCCCAATGCGTCCCCGTTGGCCCTGTTTGCGTCTACTTGCCTTTCGGATAGGTCTATTCCTATGTAATGACGGCCCAGCATTTCAGCCACCACGCCCCGCACAGAACCGCCTGCAAATGGGTCAAACACCGTACCGCCCTTTGGACTGTACCAGTTATAGAGGATTTCGCAAAGCACCGGGTCAAATATGGAAGTGCCCGTTAAGGGAATACCGTTCTTTTGCGCAAGCTCTAAAAGGCCATGCCCCAGCAAAGCGTCACTTCTTCCGGTGCTGCTGTCCAGCCCTATGCTTTTCCATTCATTTTTTCGTTTCTGCCAGTAGCCCTGCTTACAATCGAAAACTGAAACAGGTGGGGTAGAGGAAACGCTCTTGCAATTTTCCCATGTAACCAGCCCTTTCTTTGCATAATAAAAGCCACCCGGTAAATCCCGAGTGGCTTTCCTGTTTGTTTTTCCAGTATAATAATATCACGGGTCAATAGTGAATTACAATGAACTGTTTCCCGCTCACTTCTCACTTCCTTATTCCGTGATAACAGTACCCGTTTACGGCCGTTTCTGTCGCTCCGCTGTGGTAGCCGCACCATGCGCGGTTACATTCCTCATCCCTGTAGAAGTAGGTGCAATCCCTGCAGCGCACTACTTGTACAAACCCGGCATCGGCAAGCCTTTTGGCCGCTCTCATGCTGTTACAGTCTTTAGAGCCGTAAAACCCGCACTTCTCGCACTCTCCGTGATTAGACGAATCTTCGCAGATAATTCTTGCCATTCTCTCCATTAGGCTCATTCTTCGTCACCATCCATTCTCGCCCCACAGTTGGGACAGTAGGCGGGAAGTTTTTCCGCTGTGGTAACAACTCCCGTGCCCTTAGTCGGGTTTTCGCCGCACTCGGAGCAGCGCCAAACATAAAAGTCGGTGTTGTACTGCCACCGCCCATGTCGCACAGGCGCAACATCGGCGGCAGGGGCATCTTGAATCATTTCCGTAACCATAAGAAACGCCCTCACCATATGCTCTACATCTTTGGCAAGCTCCCCTCTGCTTAACAGTGATGTAGAAACATCGTTAAATAAATTTTGAAGTGCTTCCCGTTCAATGTATTCAGCCATCTTCTTCATCCACTTCCCGTTTACCTTTCGCGCAAAAGAAGTCCCCATTGTGATTAACAAAACACAGCGTCCGCTGCTCGATATAGCACAAAGGACACTCTATTGTATCGTCATATTTGCAGTCCCTGCAGTGTACTACTGCTTCGTCGAATAATTGAATAACCCCCGGAACAGTTGGCAGCGATTCCAGTTTTTCTTCTATGTAATCACAAGCATCGTTCCAGCCCATGTTATAGTCCGAAAACGTTTCCGGACTTTCCGGGTTTTTATCATATGGGTGCTCATCCACCGCATAATTTGCCGTGCAGATCGCCGCTTCTCTGCTTACATGTGCGCCATAATCATTCATCAATCCCCGCCACCTTTCTGATCTCCCGCCACTTTTTGCGAAACCATGCTTCCCACACAACGCAGCCGCTGGGGCAGCCGGTCTTTTTGCCGCACCCACCGCAGGGGTTTTCCTGAATGGTGCAGATAAGGGAATCCAGCCGCTTCTGTGCGGCTTCTTTCGTGAAGAAGTCGATGCACGCCTTGCAGTGCTTATTGTCCATCGACTGCGTGACAAACGGCTTTCCGCAGCGGGAACAACGGCGCTTGTATTTCTCCATATCAATCACCGTCCTTTTTGCCGGTAAGCGTCATTGTGACGGTTGACAGAACCAGAATGACCAGAACCATTGCCCACCTGCTAATGCCGATGAAAGCACAAGCCGACTTAAAGAGCCACCAAAGGCCAACGGCAATGGTGAAAACCGCAATAAGTACAATTGCCAAAAGCAGGCTGCCAAAAATGACATCATAGAGCTTCATTTTCATGTTTCATTTCCCCCTTGACTTCTTCAACGTTTGTAACGGTAACATCCCCGAACTTTTCGCAGTACTCGTTCAGCGTTTCTTTTACGCCGATGATATTATCGCTATCGATCAGCAGTGTTATTTTCAGCATTTTTTCCACCATCCATTTCCGCTTCAAACGCCTGTAAAGCTCTGCCGTGTATAACCAGCACCCAGCGGCAGGTGAAGTGCATTTCCTCGGCGATTTCTGGCCATGTTTTGTACTCAAAATATCTCTTGTCCAAAAGCTTCACATAATCCGGCATTTCTATTTTTTTCATGATCTGCTGGATTTCGGCTTTCAGCGCCACAAGTTTTTCGGTATCGGCGCAGATTCTGTTTTCCAAATCAACGATTTTTGCGACTGCGCTGCCGATTCTGTCGGCGCTTTTGGTGCCCTGTACAGGGTCACTGCTGAAATTTGCCGTGATATTTACGGCCATTTCGTTCAGGCGCTGGCGCTCTTTTGTGTTGCGGTCAATCCATGTATCATACAGCTTGACTTTGCGCAAAAGCTCTTTTGCCCTGTTCACAGCTCAATCACCCCTTTTGTGCGGTAGTTTTTATTTTTGTCCGGGCCGATGTTCAGGCAATACCCGCCAGCTTTTGACCGCTCTGCAATGCGGCCTGCAATTGCTTCATCAATTGCATTTAATGCGTTAAACGTTCTTTCGCTGCTGATGATGGTAATCAATTCCGGGTTATTGTACCGGTAATTGATGATTTCAAAAGCAGCGTTCACATCTGCCGCTGAAGGGGCTGCCACGTTGCCATCCGCATTTTTGCCGGTCTTGAAAAGGTCATCAATATACAGCACGTCCACCTTTTTTAGTTCATTCATCAGCGCGGCGTATTGTTCGGCATCGTTTACCACCGCCTTGATTTTGACGATCTCATCTCGCCAAAGCATATAGTGGGTTTCTTTTTCGTGCCGTATGTAATGCACTGCTATAGCGCTGCAAATGTGGGTTTTGCCTGCACCGGATTGACCACCGATGAAAAACCAGTTATTGACCTTATCTTCGCAAAATTGCAAAGCGGCGTTTTTAATGGCCTGCTGCCAC
>ERZ1034917.1090-NODE-1090-length-18910-cov-39.074463_pt1 | contig 18910 bp, 38 predicted proteins | sample MGYA00520605_ERZ1034917 | MGnify/ENA primary metagenome ERZ1034917 (study PRJEB33766, sample SAMN09781784) | gut metagenome | biome: gut microbiome | host: Homo sapiens | place: Madagascar | study: EMG produced TPA metagenomics assembly of the PRJNA485056 data... | reverse complement strand
CCGCCTGGAATGATTTAAATAATTATGTTATACTACAAATACTTTTCAACTGCTCTCTTACACACAACATTAATTATTTAAAAAAGGAGAATATATATATGTATAAAAAAAGCAGAGTATTAGAAAATGCTACTGTGGGCTTATGCAAAAGGTCAATAAGTACCTATAAGTCCGCAGTACACTCCTATGAAACATTCCACAAAACAAGCATTGAAAAATTAGTGGAAGAAGCAATAAAAGAACAAACAGAAAGAACACCAGAACATTTATTATCATTATATGATAGGTTACTAAATTATAGAAATTATTTGGTAGAAACAAATACGGGAGGCACCGTAAACAAGTACTACCAAATAATTAAAACAATATATAAACGAAATAGAGTAACAGTACCATATATCCCTCCATTAAACATGAAGTCAATTAAAAGAAACCCATATATTGACTTTAATGATATTTTAACAAAAGAAGAAATCAGAAACGCTATAAGCATTGCAAAACCCGACTTACAAATAAGGATATTGGCAATGGCGACGGGGGGGTATAGTAACGAAGAAACAAAAAACTTAACTAACAGACAATTCTTTGAAGATTTATATCCTTACCATCAGGAAGATGATCCGGTGGAAGCAATGCATAAATTAGCAAGTATGGATAATATTATATGGGAAACTAAACTAATACGGCAAAAAACTAAAAAACCATATTATGGTTTTGTTAATCCTGAAACAACTCAAGCGATAGCAAGATTAAAATTAAAAGAAGAATTTAAATTAGATGAACCTTTATTTAAATATGGTAAACCTTATGTCGCTTATTTATTGAAACAACTGAATGATGCTTTAGGATATGGTAAAGCCGGAGGTTTCAGCAAATTTTCCGCCCATGCTCTCCGTAGGTTTAATGCAACTTATCTTAAAGGATTGGATTTAACTGCGGAAGAAACTATGAGATTAAGTGATATTGATGAATTACAAGGGAGGAGTAAAACAGACACACAGGACGCATATATTAAAACTAATCCTTTAAAACAGAAATTATTATATGCTAAATATATGAATAATGTATCATTATATAATCAGTATACTTACCATATAAGTGAAGATGATATTATAGTTGAAAGAATAAAAGAAGACACATTAAAAAAAGAGAATAAGGAATTAAAACAAACACTTATCAACATCACTAATTCTAATGATGGTTTAAAACAATATATTAGGAATGTTGGTGAGGATAATTTTGAATTACAGTTAAACAGATTATTAAGAGAATTGTAATTTCTCATCTCTTAATAATTTCTTAACCTTTTTTTTATCCCAATCATTTTCCATATACAAATCCCTTGCTTTTTCTGCTTCTTCTAAAGTGTCATATGCTCCAAACCTTCTTCTTTTAGTTCCTAATGTTTTAACAATAATCCATTTAACTTTATTCTTCCTTTTTTCAATTTGAATATGCCTTGGAATATGCTCAAAAGAAGGCAACTCCACACTATAATATTTATTTTCTTTAGATGGTAATTCACATAATTTATCAATATCCCAAGCCACACTCTCCAAAGCATCTCTTTCAAACAAAGCATCTTCCAATTTATCAAAAGCCCCATAATACTGATTACCTTTGATTATTTGATATGTTCCATTCCGTATCCGGTAAATATTATGATACATTTAAAAAACCACTCCGTTTCTAGTAAAGTATATAAAACCACCAATCCATTCCTTGCAATTGTAGAGTATTTGCTATTTGCATTTTCAAATTCAATTCATAATATCCTGCATATGCGAGTATTACTACAAAACCAAGAATAAGACCAATAACAATTAAATCCTCAATGTTCATATTTTTAAACATCTCCTAAAGCTACAATAACATTATCTCCAGACTCGGTTTCTACATAAAAACCATTTTCTTTACAATCATTTATTCTTATTTTATTAAAAGCTTCTTTTGGAGCTATTTCTAAATTTTCTGTAACCCATTTCTCAAAATCCACTAATTCCATTTGTGAAATTGCATAAGCAATATTATAATATACTATCATTGGAATTAATTGCGGATGTATGTTTCTTTCTCGTTCATACAATACTTTGATAAGAATTGCAACTGTTTCCGTATTCACATCAATATTCATAATTTTAACCTTTCATATTTTTAATGACAAAATTCTACTTATAATATCCCTTCTTTCTTTAAGGTCTATAGATTTCAGTAGCCTTTTTTCTAAAGCATAAATTTCTTGATTAATAGTATTTCCACGTACTACATATCCATTTTCCAATAAAGTATCATCTATAGTAACAGATGTTCTATTTAAAGCATTATGTAGGGTTTTACTGTTTTTATTGAAAATTAATATACTTCCTTCCTGCATTTGAAAGGGAACTGGTTTTGTATACCATTCTTTAATAGTGTCAGTTATTTGATTCATATTTAGTGATTTAACGTTTGGAGCCGTAAGCAACCATTTAACCCAGTCAAAATCATCAGTTAAACCAAATTCCACCGCCACATAATCCTCGAAAGAAGGTTGTTTTTGAGATGTATTTATGCTTCCATCATCATTTAATTTAACGAAGTAACCATCGTGATTATTAAAATATTCTCCATCCCAAAACTCATTATTCACATCAAAATCAAAGTCATTTTCATCTTTCTCTACTGAATATTCTTCATAATAATTATGTTTCCATAAATGCTCACATATTTTTAGTTCATTTCCTTTAACAGGTATCCAACCATCTGGTCTTCTACTACATTCAACTATCATTATAATCCCTCTTTTAATGTATTATCTAATCCTCTCGTTCCACAATGTAATTATTACATCCTAAAAGACTTTCATACTGTTTATCCTGCTTTTTCATCAAACAATCCACAATTTCCCAATCAGTATCAAAGATAATAATATCATTATAACTTACTTCAAATATTTTAGTTGTAGTCGTTAAACCCCACTTTTTAAGTGATGGTGCTACTGTATGCTTTCTTTTAAAACTCACAAAATTTGGAGCTTGAAATATTCTCAACATATCCTTATCACTTGCATCAAATGGTACTGCAACATAATTCTTAAAATTATATTTGTCCTTTGCAATATGTATCTCCCCATCTTTTCCACACTTAAAAAAAGTAGTTTCATCATTAATAAAAAATGTTTTATTAGGGGTATGAAAAAAAACTGTTTCATCATTTTTTTCCACATAACATCCCCCATAATGGTCTAATAAATGATTTATAATTTCTTCCTCATTTCCTTTAACTGGTTTGTAACATTCTACTCTTTTCTTACATTCTATTATCATTATAATGCCTCTTTTTTTATTCTGTATTCGTCAGTTAAACAAATATTAATACTATTCTTTCCATGTTTTAAACAGTCTATAATTTTCTCATCATCATCAATCACAACCAAATCTCCACAATCTACTTTAAAAGTGTCAGTTTTAGTTTTTAACTCCCATTCATCTCCTTTTGAAAAAAGGGAATCTCTTCTTAATCCTTTGAAATTTTTAGCTTGCAATATTTCAATTACATCCACATTAAAAACATCAAATATCACACCAATACATTTTTTAGGTTTTGGTTCACTATACCTAATTTTTATTTGTCCCTTTTTTTCACATTTAAAAAAAACACCTTTCCCCTTATCAAAAGATGTACCCCCCCAATTTTCTTCTATTTCAAAAGAAATTGTTCTATATATTCTCCCTTCTACTTCTATTCTATTATAAAAATTCTGATCCACTAAATGTTTTATAAGTTCTAATTCATTTCCTTTAACTGGTTTATATTCTTCTGCTTTTTTCTCAAATTCTATTCTCATTACAATTCCACCCATTCTGGATTATCAACCCATATTGCTTTTTGTTCGCAGATATCCTCACATGATTCACAATAAGTGCATTTACGAACATATTTCCTAAAATAATGGTGTTTATCTTTTAATGTGAGTTTAACCATGTTTATGAATACTTCTGTTAATATTCCGCTTTGGCAGACTTCCACACACTCCATACACCCATTACAATCATTATTAATGTTTATTAAGTATCCAGTCATATTTTCTCCACTTCTTTAAGTATTTTTGTTATCAAGTCTAATTCTGATTTTGCACAATTCATAGATAATTTATCATTTCTTTCTAATGTTTCTGTGTAATATTCATCTATTCCCTCATATAAGTCATTTAGTAATTTCTTAATACTATTTAATTCTATTATTAATATCTGATTTTCTGCCATAATTGAACGATTTATTTGCTGTGTAAAATCCTCTGTAAAATCTGATAATAGTTTAAGTCGCACTTCAAGGTTTTTATTTTTTTCTTGTTCTTCCGCTAATTTTTTCAAAAGCTGATTGTGGCAATCTTTGAATATCTTGAGTTGTTCTCTTAATTGGTCTTCGATTGGGGTACACATATTTTTCTATCTCCTTTAAAGTTTTTCAGATTTTCTTCTTCAATACGTTTCATTTCATCAATGAAATCTTCATTATACACTTCCTCTTCGGTAATTGAGGAGATAATTTTATTTAAAACCTTCATAGATTCTCCTGCACAATGAAAACCATAATTTGGTGAGAAAGTGTATGTTGATAAGTTGCTCTTTTTTACTTTATCGAACTCTCCATTCTTAATTTTTTCAATTAAATCTTCATATATACGAATAACATTCATCATAGACACATACATAAGGTTTTTAATTATATACTCTTGTTTATGGTTATACATTAAAGAACTGTTTAATTCTTTCTGTAAAATAACAACCTGTTCGTTATATTCTCTTTTTTGTTTTTTTAGATAAGATATTAATAATTTTTCTTCAATCATTTATTTTTCACCCCTTCATCATCAAGTTACCATGAATCCAATTCCTTGAGAAACTCTTCTACAGACATGCCTTTTTTAGAATCATCACACCTATCGAGAGCCTCTTGGGTAGACTTATGAAATTCTAAATCTTCCCTTCCTTTTTTTAATTCATCACGAATATATTTAAGCCCCATATAATTTGCTTTAGTTCCACTATCTTCAGGACATTCTTTAATATATTCTTTAAAATTATGTAATATTTCATCTATCTTTTTTATTTCATCATCGTATTCAGATATTGTTTTTAAACCCATCATAGTGTTTTATCCCCTTATAGTGTGAGAGTGGGGATTTGAACCCCAGAAAACTCTACAGTTAACAGATTCTAAGTCTGTCCCTTTTGACCATACTCAGGCACTCTCGCCATATTATTTTTGGATCTCCTTTTTATTCCTCACTCCTTTAGGATTGTACTGATAAGGATTATTTTATTAATAATCTACAATAATCCGCATTATCTTCCATTCTTAAAACACAAAATATTTCATAATTTTTAAGTGAATTAAACTCTGCGAGAGTCATATTTGATGGTGGTGTATGGTCATCTGTTGAAATACAGCACATTACTTCTGCATCAGGAGATACTTTTTGTAATAGTTCAATTAATCTTTTTGCTTTCATTCTTTCACTCCAGTTATCCAAAAACCATCTTCTGTATCCTCAAGGATAAAACCATACTCTGTGAAAAGTTTTTTACCCTTTCCTTGATCTATGTACAAATCAAAACCACAAATGATATCTCCTTCATGTATGCTATCTATTGTTGCCCCCCATTCTGTCCAATAATCCTTAAAATTATTGTTCTCTAATATATTATCAACAATTTCATCTGCTCTTATTGCCTCAACCCTTGACTTGTGAGAGTTTGTGAAGTATAATTTTAATAGGGTTATATTGAATTCATCTTCATCTTGTTCATTTAAATCAATATGTATTGTTTTCACAACACGAGTGGTAGGTAGACTGTTATCTTTTCGTGTGTTCGGTACAATACATTTCTCCTCATATCCAACATATTCTTTTCTTATGCATTTTTTACAAGGAGGAAGCACCATATCTTTATATCTATCCATTAATACAGGATTATTTACTCCATTATCACAGAATAATGTCCCACCCATTATTGAGCAGGTTTCATTGATTTTAATATTCTTAAATCCATGGTTTTGTAATTGAGAACAGAGGTATTTTTCGAAAATGGTTTCAACTTCCATTCTACAAGCTTCTTCACCTTTCTCTAATATTGTTTTATTACAATATTTTTCTATACATTCATCAAATGCTTCTTGTACAATAATATTCAACTGATGATTATCAAAACACTCATCATGTCCCATTATAATCTTTTCACTCCCCAATAATGAGGCATAGACTTCTATCTCATAAAAATACATTCTAAAACAACTCCCAAAGAGATTCTGGTAATTCAAATATAATTTGATATAAAACAGTATCATCATTCATATCTGGATAAATACTTTTTAATTCCTGTTTCAACAATTCAACATGATGATACCCCTCACGATTAGCATGCCTATAATGTAAGTTTTTAAATTTCACTTGTTCAATCTTTTTTACTTTTCGATATGCTTTTGAACTTCCATCATCCGCCACACATTTCACAATATCTCCTTTTTTCAATCTTTTATCTGATTTTCTTATTGTGGCTCTTTTTTCAGTGGTTTTTAGTAAATCCATGAGTTCGGGTTTAAATCTTAATGTTTTTCTCTGGAAATCATTATCCTCCACTTTTTGAACTAAATTTGTATTGTTAATTAAACTAATTTTACTATGCAACATTGAAATCTCCCTATTAACACTATAAATTACTTCTTCACAGACATTTTCATTATGAAGTAAAATATTAAGTTCACTGTTTAAGAAACTAATATTCGTTTTCAATGTAGTTCTCCCAATTCTCTCTCACTTCATCTTATTTATTGCTTCAGCAAATCGTTCCGGTTCTTTTCTTATACTCCTAAATGTTAAAATAATATCAGCTATAAGAATAACACAGAATATGATTGAAATAATTATTACTAAATCAATCATTTTTCCAACTCCCATCTACTGCAAACAGTACCCACATCTCCTTGATACTTACCATCATACGGATTCCTACAAGGACTACTTAAGGTTTCAAAAACAATCTGACACAAACAATCACCAAAATTCAACTGGAAAGGCTTATCACTACAATTAAACAACTCTAAAGTAATATTGCCCATAAAACCGGGGTCAATATAACCTGCAGTCACATGAACCATCACACCCAACCTACCAATACTTGACCTTCCCTCAACACGAGCAACAAGATCATAAGGTACGTTTACATATTCTACTGTTGAACCTAATATGAATTCACCCGGTTGCAATACATACATACTTTTTTCATTTAAATAGAATGTTTCACCATCAATATTTTTAAGTACTTTACCTAACTGCAAATCAACACTTGCAGGTTGAACACGTTTTTGTAAACAAGCTAGGTTATCAATATATGGAAATAACTCTTCCCATCTTTCAAGAATATCTTTATCACTTAAAACACTCATAGTATACTCCTCCTCCATCAAGAGTTATTTTGCCTTTCCTAAAAAAGTAATTAATGACATTAACACTATCCAGAATAAGATTACGAAACTCCACCATACAATACCAGTTAAACCTAAAATTGTTGCAAGGTAAGTTCCTAATATAATTGTACAAATTAAAGGTAAACAAACAATAAATATTAAAAATAAAATTATTGCTCCTCCACCTAATATGCTCCACCAATCAGTCATAATATCCTCTCCTTGATTTTCTCAACAGTTTCATCTAAATCATCATTCTCTATAATTAAATCAAAACACCAGTCAGGCAATATTTTATAGTCACGATGTTTACGGTCACATTCCCTATCAGAAACAATTTTCACAACATAAATATCAGCACCTTTAGGCAGCCAATAATTTATATTATCAAAGACTCCTAAATCATCAACAACATACACATTAATCATGTCTTCAAGAAATTGACTTGAATTCGTGAAATATAATTCCCCACCAAAAATTGTTGAAGCTACAATATCCCCATTTAAAAAGAAATCCCAAGCATCTTCTTTATCAATATAAAAATGGTCATTATCCTCTTCATTTCGTGGTTGTCTTGTTGAAACACTCATCACTTCATGAAACTGATTATCTTCACATAATTTCTTTGAAATGGTTGTTTTACCCACTCCACTTTCTCCAGTTAATAATATTATTTTCATCATAATTTCTGCACCTTTTCCAGTAATTGTTTAGCAACTAAATCATCTTCTTCAAATATTTTATCATAATTCATAAATTTACCTAATTTAACTGCTCTTCCACCAACGCCTTCAATCCGTAATTTAATAACAGAATCATCATTTAATTTTAAAGTAACCCATTTTCCAAGCAATGATTCTCTTTTTTGTAAGAATAATTCTTGTAATTTTTCTGGTGATTCACACATATTCATTTCCCCATTTGTTTTAATCTTACTTTTAATTCTTGTCTTAATTCAATTATTTTATCTGTTGTGCTTCTGATTTGCTCTCCAGACATTAAATTTTTATCATTGTATAATTTATTCTCCAAATAAGAGATTTGAGTTTGAATAACTCTAATCTCTTCGTTTAACTGATTCATTTTCCATCTACCCTCTTTTTTAAAATGGGCAGTATATCCTCAACATCAAAAACACACTTTTCATAGTTAGGACAAACATCTAACATATAGATATCCTCATAAAAATCTCCTATTTTTGTTGCAGTGATTATATTCATTGTTTTTAATTTTAAATCAGAACCATAACGAGCATTGTAATCCTCAAGTAATTCTATAATCTCATTTCTACTGTACATTGAATGTTCTTCTTGTAATTCTCTTATGTCTGCTCTAATGCTTTTCGCACATAATATTGCAAACATTACTTGACTTATAGAAGCTATACTATCTTCCTCACCATTTGTGATTTCATCTTCAAGAGTTTCTCTCATAATTTCTAATGCATTAATATGTTTATCAACAATAAACATAACATTATCCTTGTTTAATTCCTGTAATCCACACTTCATTTTTATTCTCCTTTATAATAAAACCTTCTTTTAACAGTAAACCTTCTGCTAACCACATATCATCATCAGCATAAAAAACACATCCTAACAAACCGTTCTTGTATTCTTTATCCGCATATGCTAATTTCACATTATATTCTGCTAATAATTGTTCCACATTCCATATGGCACTTTCAAGATTTTCAAAATCTCCTTGATGGAATTGTTTTATAATTGTTTTCAATGTTTCTGAATATTTATTCATGAACCATTACCTCTTCGTTTTACAAGGTTATAATCATCATAGTAGTAATCAATTAGTAATTTCAAGTCATAAGCACTTGTTTTAACTGATTCCATATGTGCAGTTGTTTCCATTCTCTCCATATACTCGTTTAATATTGCGGAAATTGCATCACTACGATTAAACTCATAACCATTTTCCACGAATAACCTTAACCATTCATCAAACTCCTTTAACAAATCCTCTGATATTCTGAGATTTATTCCTTTTTTATCCTTCAACTACTTCAACTCCCTGAATAAGCTGATATTCAATATACAATGTATGTATTTTTCCATCATCTAACTTTGAAGATAAAGTCATACAAGTATTATTACACTCTATCATAATAGAACCATCATACACATATTCCGTACCATTAAACACAAGTTTCAACCTATGATCCGGGGATAATTTAAACCTACTCACTGCTAATGCAACTGTTTCCGCTTTCATTATTTATGCCCTCCCTTTCTGTTTAGGAGATTTTTTCAAAGTATAACCATTCTCATGCATGAGCCTATGCAAACCTTTAATCGTGTCACTTTTCAAATCCTTAAACATAAAACACCCATGTCTTTTATAAACCTTACGATAACCTATTTTCGATGGGACAGTACTATATTCATAAATCTCTAAATCCTCTTGAATATCGCATAATTTGTTTTTATCCCAATCATATTTTTTTAATTCTTTCACAATTGATTGTGCTTCTTCTAAAGTTTGATACTGCCCATAATTAACATCATTTTTTTTCACAATATACACTCTTCTTTTAAGATAAACATAATCCTTACTCTCATTAGGAGCAGTTTTCCATTTACGTTTTTCTAATAATTTAAAAGCAGTTGCTAAACTCAAACCATTCTTTAAAAAAATATTGTGAAGAGAGTCATCAGACTCTTTTATTTCTAAGCTTAATTCTTCTGCAGAAATCATAATCCCACCAATTTTTTAGCCTTACTATAATCAGTTTTATAGATGTGTGCAGAACTTGAATAATAATAAATCCCATCAAAAACAATATTCGCATTTACTGGATCTCTACGATTTAATTCTTCAACAAGTAACATACCAATATAAGTGATGAAATACATATTACTGTAGTATGCTCCGAAAATATCGTTGCTTCTAAAGAAGCAGTGTATAGTTAATTTCCTATCTCTTACAATTGCTTGCAACACTTGTAGGCATGGGATATCCTCTTCGGAGCAGTCATGTTTAGGGTCAAGAGTAACTGCAACACTACGATTTGACCCTAAATCACCTATTAATCTTTCAACCATGGTTTCAAATTGACTGACTCCAAAATATTCTTTAATACGATTAGGGTAAGTATATTTAAACCCACCAATATCGCTACTGTTAAAACTTTTAACATAATATGATAAAGACTGACCATTAATTGGACATCCATCTATATCAAACTCTCCTTTTTCAATATCATCTATTAACTCTCCAGAGGTTATTAATTCATATTTCGCTTTATGAGAATAACCTAATGGATTATCAATCCTTATTATGTTCCCTAAATTTTCAAGGATTTCTTTACCATCTTTAAAAGTCCAGTGTCCTTTTTGAATTATTTTTTTAACAAACTCTTTATATGATTCATTTATGCTGTACATTGTTTGCAAACTCCTTAATTGCATGAGCAGAATCACTTATAAAAGCATCATACTCAATTACTATATCAAAATTATCATCACAATACATACTACCACTTCTACAAGAGCAAACATCAGGTTTTGCAATTCTAACAGTAATAATTGAATCCTCCGGACAATTATTCAGTAATTGTGTTAAACCATCATCATCAAGAATCAACACATTAAAACCAGTTTCACTCATCATTTCCTTGAAATATACATAGATTTCATCATGAACATATGTAGCTACTAAAGGAACATTCTCTCCCATTAACACTCTCATTTTATCTGCTTTCACATAAGGAGTATTCCAAATACGACTATGCTCCTCATCAGTAGTGTACGGTTCAATATATTCAAAACCATCATAAACACTTAATGCCTGAGCCAACACATCTTTACCAGTGTGTTCACCACCATTTATCACTAAAAATTTCATTTAATTCCTCCCAACTCAATAATTTATCAAAAGCAACATGTAAGAAGACACCAACATCTTCCAACCTGTCCTCTTTATATTCTTCTTTTTTTTCTTCCTCTTCTTTTTCCTCTGCAATCATATACAAAATCTGAGGGTCATGTCGGTCAGGGTCAAGATACCCTACACCATGATCACTATAACCAATCATTTTCATTGCTCCAGTATTGGGGCTATTAAAGTAGTTAGTTCAACATCATTATTCTCAAATTTGAATATTGCTGGATAGTCATTGTCAAATTTGAGTTTAACTTCTTTTGAAATGTCTGGGAAGTTTATAACATCTTTAAAATTATTTATATTATATGTTGCTCTCCCGTCATTATTTGTTTCTCCTAACTCTGCACATTCAACTGCTCCTTTATAATCATTTAATCCATAGAATTTTAAATCATTATCTTTGCTTGTTAAAATTACTACTGGACTTGCCATTAAATCCAAATCTTTTAAGGAATCAAGCAAAAAATCTAAATTAACAACTGATTCTATGTTTAAATCAAAGGAGGGTAATTCACGAAAAGTATCATATTCATCAAGTAAACTGATAGTGAAATTCCTCCTTCGACCACCATCAATAATAATATGCAGTTCATATGAATCTACATCAAATACTATACTTTCCCCCTGTTTCACAGTTCTTAAAATCTTAAATAAATCGCTTGGAACTATTCTAATAGCTTCATTGTTTTCTACTTCAAATAATTCAAAGTAACTTCTTTTAAAAAACACTTCAAACATTGTAGTCATGGATTTAGAAGCAACTTGACATTTTAAACCATCTTCAGAAGCAATGAATGTTATTTCATCAGCAACACTACTAACTCCCTTTAAAAAATTAGTTAATGCTGAAAATTCATATAATGAAAACTTCATTATTTCACCTCATCCAAATAATAATTTTTACTGTTGATTGAACCATTATTTGTGACTTCTAATCTTTGAAATCCACACAAACTCATGTCTTTACCTTGATCATGTGCATAACTATTCTCATAATTTAGAAAATGACCAGTAAAACAATAATACCTTCTTTTACCCCCATTATAATCACGAATATATTTACTGCTAAATTCACTAAAATGATTATGCCCCATCATACACAAATCTGCATGAATACTACTCATATCCTGTATAAAACCTCTCATTGCTAATTGTGGGCTTTTACTGAATCGAGTACCATGCTTTCCATAAACAATTAAATCTTTACCATTGATTTCTAATTTATCAAAGAAATCATTACTTGTATACTCTGCACCTAATCTTTCAGCTATAATTTTAGTCACATCAAGATTAAAATCTTTCTTTGTTCTTCTTTCATGATTTCCAGTTGCACAAAACCGAACATACTTCCTGTGTGGTCTGAATAAATCAATAACTTGTTGCACAGAATCCTCTGTACTCATAGAACTATCAAATGCACCAATTCGTGAAGAAGGATTGTCAATCAAATCACCTAACAAGTAAATGCATTTGTTTTTACTTGTTTCTCTGAATGTTTTATCCCAAAATTTGAAAAATTCATTATTGAATTTCTCATGACCTAAATGCAGGTCACTGACTGGGAATATGTAAAATTTACCTTTAGCCACACTCACTTTCTCCTAAACAACAATTTACCTAACCAGTTTAACTCAAACTGGTCTTTCCAATTTTCCAATAACTTAACACGGTTATGTAGTTCAGTTACTTCTTCTTGTATTGTTTGTCTTTTATCTTCAAACACTACTTCATCATCTTCAAAACGTTTAATAAAGTTCCTGATAGTTGAAGCACTTACTTTTGTAGAATGAAAACTTTCAGCTTCATAAATCTCTTGTGGAGAATAACCTAAGGCATGAGATTGAATAATTCTTTCAGCTTCACGTCTTGTTAGCCAGTATCTCTTCCCTTTGTTATTTTCATTCTTAAAACATTCCTCTTCTTCGTTCCAAATCAATTTCATCTTCAATAGCCTCTTTAATTATTGCTGGGGAGATAGGTTCACAGAAACCCCCAATACTTTTGATTATTTCCCCATTATTCAATATCCACCATTTCCCATTAATATACTCCACTTCATAAACCATCTAACCAATTTCTCCAATTATTTTATCAGCAGTTTTCGAACCAATACCATTGATTCCCACCAAATCCTCTTTAGTAACCTCCAATAAATCTCTTAAACTTTCTAATCGCAAATGCTCCTTAATAAGAATTGCTTTCTTCGTGCTAATAGTATCAATACAACATAAGAATGTTCCCACACTATCGCTCATTTTACACACTGGTTTTTCGATAGGTTCGTGCTTATCTTTTGCTAAAATATTCTTTGCAAGATAAGTCATAATAGTGAATGCTTGATTCTTATTTTCAACCATTATTACTTTATCATGCTCTAACAATGTTGCTAAAGCACCTAACAAGTTTTTCATAGTGAACTCCTTTAAAGAAGTTTTTTTCCTAATAAAATACTGGTTTTTTAAGTGCTGATACACATTACCGACAATGATAATATAACTAAAAGGATATTGCCTCATTCTTTGAGTTTGTTTGAAAATCCTCCTATCCATTATGCTGGACACAAAATCAGAAGGTGTTTTCCATTCAAAAACTAATTTATCGTTGAATAAGTAATCTCCAACCGGCAATCTTGTTTGTTTTGTCTGCACATCATTCTCATTAAAGAACTTCATTGCTGATTCAATTCTTTTACCGTCTTCACGATCATCTATTTTACAGCAGAAGTTCATATTATCCTCCCATTTTCATCGAATTCTACAAGCCCTTTTTTCCTTAAAGTCCATATATTTCCTTTTTCCCCACAGGCACTGCAACTAAACCATTCTTTAGTTATTAATAAACTTGGTTTATTGTCATTATGCCATGGACATTTCATATAACCATATCCACGGTCATATACTTTAATTTCTTCACCAGTTACCTGTGGCAGGACTTCTCGTAAGTCATTTGCTTGAATGGGGTCTGATAACCCATCTATTTTTAACTTTTTAATTCTCCTTTTTTTATTTAATTCAACTATTTCACACTTACTATGTGCATATCTTAATGCTCTATGTTGCTTTTCAGTAGGTTCTTGCATTTCCTTAAAAGAACCTTCAATTATTTTACAAGTTTTATGTGAACTTGGATGTTTACTGCCAATTAAACGAATATTTCCAGTCAAGCCAGCATTAGTATTCACACCATCCAAAGTAGATAACTCAAGATGTGACTCTTGCAAACTTGTTGAAAATATCAGACAATGAACAAACTCTGAAAAGAATTTATTCCAATCTTTTATTCCTCTTTGCTCATCTTCAGCATTAGCAAATAAAACTGGACTTATTTGAATGTAGAGATGATATCCTTTATTTCCAGACTCAACAACAACACAATTATGCCCTTCCAAGGTTAATTTATTCTTTAACCGTTCAACATCTTGAAAAGCAACAGTAATATCTTCAGAATCAAAATCAAGAATAATACATTCCACCATCCTATTTCGCGGATATTTCGTAATGTAAATATCCGAATTATCCCCCTGATTTTGCAAGGTTTTCTCAAAGATTTTACTATTCCAGTTTTTGCGTTGTTCAGCATAATCTTTATCACGATGTCTGATTGTGATTGTATGTTGCTTGTCTTTGAATAATTGACTATAATTCATTTGCAACACCATCCAAATAAGGTAAATCATTAACAATAGGTTCAACAGTTTCAAATAATGATTTTTTAGGTGCAGTATCATTTTTAAGGAAATCCAACAACTCATCCGAATTATCAGGATATGTAACTGTAAACAATTTAACTGCTTTATCCAAAGCAGATTGCTTAAATTCCGGCATAACTTCCTCAACTGGTTTATCCATACCAGTATTCAAAGCATACACATTCATATTCCCATGAGTAGATTTCCCCACTTTCACAAGAATCCCTTCATTATATAATGCTTGTAAACGATTACTTGCTTGTTTAGCACCACTTTTACGGAACCATTGCTTATTCCTATGCTTTTTCTTCAAAGATTCAACACTAAAAAGATAATCCTTCAAAAAAGCATTATCTTCATCAATCTTTGAATTATATGCAAAGTTATCATAGTCTTTTGAATCAGTATCTAAAGAATCAAGTATCCATTCTCTCACATCTGCATCAAAATCCTCGTTACTTAAAGTGGGTTGTTGAACTATCTCATATGATTCAATCAAGCCATTTGCAAATTTAATTTCATCTGGCAAAAGATTTGATGAGCTGAATATGTTTAATGCATTAATATTGTCTTGCTTACTTGCAATCACAATCGGTGTTTGTTTCTTTGCAAATTGACTGTCAACATATATTTCATGAGATAACTCAAAAGGATGATGCAAACAAGTTACAATCTTCAAGATAGCTTCATACTCTTGAATTTTCCTCGTAAAATCATCATGATTCTTCAAATGCTCCTCAATAGTGAACATATAAGGATTGAAAAAATCCTTATCCTCAACACAATAATTGAAAGCAAAACCTTGAACACTTCTCGTGATATGTTTTATTAAGTTTAAAGAAGTGTAAAATTTTCCTGGTGCTTCCTGAACACTATTGTAAATCATTAATTTTTCACTGTCTAAAATTTGAGGTGTTAAAATAATTGACCTTGACTTTTCTTGATCATTAATTAACTCCTCATTTGCAGTTGTATATGACAGGCAAGGATTACCAGTTACAAACTGATCTTCTTCTTCCATACTGTCTTTGTCAACAATACCTCTTTTCTTATATCCGTCGGTTGTTAACTCTTTCAAGGTATCTCTTAGTTCGATAGTATTGTTATTGTCAAAATCTCCACCTAAATCCCCCATAAAGAAGATGTGTCCGCTTAAATCTTTTCCATTGTATTTTCTGAAGAAATAAGCAACACTATCAACTCCTTTATGAACTTTTTCTTCAGGTATCATTGATAATGCATTTTCTAACATGAAAGATTTTCCTGATGCTTGATTTCCAACTGCAATTACATTTGTTGCTTTTATGCCAGTATAGGTTTGGAAATATCCAAAGAAAGCATTAATAATCTCCCTTGGATTCCCCACTCCTAAACAATGGCTTGTCGCAACTATTAACTCTAAAGGAGTCATATTATACTCTGCACAGTAAGCATTGAATGATGCTTCCAAAGTATCATATTTCTCCTGTATTTCTTTCTCTTTTTTCTGCTCTTCCTGAAAATCTTGTTGAGCAGTACTCTCCATATTAGCTTCCAATTCATTTTTCAACTGGATTAGATGTTTTCCTGCTCTGTCTTCAAGAATTGCAGAGTTCACATAACTTACATCACCCAACTCTTCAATCAATTCTTTTTTTGCTTGTTGAGTTGCATATTTTTTCAAATACTGATGTAACTCACCCCCACCTACTTCTGTAGGTGAGGATTTACTATGAGCAACAATAGACACTCCATCATCGGTTTTTTCCTCATACCGATATGGTTTATCCTTTTTTTCAGTAGATACACATCTTAACTGCATATCCGCAATTGTCACCCATGTCATTTTTATTCAACCGCTTCAGGTGCTTCTCCATTTTCACAAACCATGAAACTATATGGTTTGATTCCGTCCATCTTTCCAGAGTTCCCATATTTCGCAGTAAACTCTAAACCTTCCAGATAATACTTCATTTCTGAAGCAGTTAGATTAATCCATTTTTTATCGGGGACTCCCACTCCATGAGTTTCCAATCCACATTTAATTAATGGATATGCACTGCTTAAAGGACTGAAACCAAGTAATGTTTCATCCCCAAGTTTACTTTCTTTTTTAACATTCTTTGCATTAAAGAAGAATGTAACACATTCGTTTGTTGCGTCTAACTCTTCAGTTACAGGTATTTCTGCATCTACAGATGCATTATACTCTGTTTTTACTTTATCGTTTTCATCAATAACCCTTCCTAAACATTTTTCCATGTCTAAAATGGTTATTTTAACGACAATTCCCAATTTGCTTGGGCTTCTGCCTTTGTAAGGTTTCCCTACTTTTTCCACACCTGCAGGAACTCCTTCTTCTTTGTACCAGTTTTTAATACTAGACAAGAACAATTTACTTGTTATTTTGTCAGGAGTAAATGATTTATTTTCATCTCCTCCAGTAAATTCTACCATTTTTTCTGCTCCTTTTATACTATTTAATAAAAAAATAAGGTTTTAAAAAAAATCAAACTCTTTTAAAACCTTTTAAAACTGAGTAATAAAAACTCATATCTCATCAAAATTTATGCTACTTTTTTAATAATTTATATATAGAACACAAAATCAAATTCATTATTGAAATTAATCAATATTTCAAACTTAATCTTATACTCTTCAAAAATCGCACTGCTAAAACAAGTAATCTTCTTCATACCAGTTTTAACAAGCACTTGTGTTCCCCTTTTATCTACTTTAACAGAAATGGGAGTCACACCGAATTTATCCTTGAAAAGCTCATCGAACTTTTCCCCAATCCATTTTACATTACCGTGCATTGCTTCACAGTTCTCATCATAAACTCTGTTGAGTTCTTTACAATTTTCCCTGTAAATCTGCACTGTTTCCTATTGAAAACAATATCTGTCATCATCAATCACCTGATGCAAAAGAAGATAGCTATCGCTAACATAGAAACAGTTAACATAAAATAGATGACTCCAGAATAGTTTATTTTAAAATTAAAACTATCCCTTTGAGGATAAAGACCATGTTTATTGTCCACCCTCCAAAATTCTGCTAAAGCAGTTAAAAAACCACTCATACTTTTACACTCTCCTTTTTAGTCAGAGAATGTGCATTTAAATTAGCCTTAGCTTCCGCTAACAATAATTTAAATAATTCTTTATCTTGCTCTGATATAACATACCCTGAAATAGGTGTTACAGAGCCTTGTTTTAAATAATACATTTTTTCCGACCTTTCAAAATCTATATACACAAAAAAACAAGTTTATATGAAAGCTTCCACACAATCATACATTTTTTCTTTATGTACACTCATACATTTATCAAAACTACTATATAAACTTTACCCTCATAGATAATTATATATACAAAAAATGAATAAATTATAAATTGCACATAATTTTTCTGCTTTTTTTATACAAAAAAATAAGGCGACCTTTCAAAAAAAAATTATTGTGCCTTGAGTTTTCAAAAATGGATCACTGTTTTCTGTGAGTACTGCAATCTTCCACAAGTAGGTTTGAAAACAAGAACATATCCATTTAAACTCATGTACACTAAAACACCAACAAAACATTAAAAAACACCATACACATAATTTCCAATAAAAACCCCCCAATTAAAACAATACTTGCAAGTGCAAGTGCTTATTTAATCAACCATTCTTTTAAATAAACAATATACTTCAACCTCCCCTACAAAACCACAAAATATAAATAACAACAAAACACAAAAAAAGATAATATGTGCAGAGTACTGCACATGTGATTAATTATACATGATTTAATCACGTCCTTTAAAAAAATTTTTGGTGAAGTAGCTTTTGTGAAAAATGTTTTATGTTTTTCTACATCTGTAATTTTACATTTTTCACCTACTTCATTTT